>Ga0098042_1000387_pt1 | contig 17128 bp, 9 predicted proteins | sample 9_EtaG_FD_75066 | JGI IMG/M metagenome (GOLD analysis project Ga0098042, IMG submission 75066) | Marine viral communities from the Subarctic Pacific Ocean - 9_ETSP_OMZ_AT15188 metaG | ecosystem: Environmental > Aquatic > Marine > Oceanic | place: Pacific Ocean | collected 2015-01-10
AAGATGGAGCAGACAGGAGCAGACATCCACGCTCTCTATCAAGGTACATTTATGGTTGGTAGCATGATGCACGGAAGCGGAGTCTTACGCCCAGACTGCGCAATCGAACTCTATGCAGCTAACTCATAAGCCGTTAATATAAGGGGGTAACACAACCCCCTTTATTCTTATGCCATACGGAAAAGGAACTTACGGCTCTAAGGTAGGCAGACCTCCTAAAAAGAAAAAGAAAAAGAAAAAGTAAATGGCTCGCAAGAAAAATGTACGCCTAAAGATGGGCAAACATAAGAGCAGATCAGGTGGCTTGACAGCTGCTGGTAGAAAAAAGTACAACAAAGAAACAGGTTCTAATCTAAAAGCACCGCAACCTGGAGGAGGTAAAAGGAAAAAATCTTTTTGCGCCAGGATGAAAGGTATGAAAAAGAAAAGAACATCTAGCAAAACAGCTAGAGATCCTAACAGTAGGATCAACAAAGCCCTTCGCAAATGGAAGTGTTAACTATGGCAAAAAAGAAAGGACTCTACGCAAACATACACGCAAAGCGTAAGAGAATAAAAGCTGGTAGTGGAGAGAAGATGCGTAAGCCTGGAGCTAAAGGCGCACCTACTGCTGCTAACTTTAAGCGTGCAGCAAAGACCGCTAAGAAAAGGAAGAAGAAGTAATGGCAGCCCGAACTAGCTTTCTTGATGCAGTAAACAGAGTTCTGCAAATGCTTGGAGAAGCACCTGTTAATAGTTTGCAAGGCCAGTTTGGCTTAGCAAAGCAAGCAGAAGGAGCATTAAATGATGTAAGCAGAACAATACAAACAGAAGGCTGGTCGTTCAATACAGATTTGGAGAAAAAATTAGAACGGAACTCGTCTAACGAGATAGAGTTATCGAGTAATGTAAGTCGAGTTGTAGTTGATAATTTGGAGTACCCAAGCATAGATGTAGTGCAACGAGGAGACAAGTTATACGACAGAAGAAATAATAGATATACATTTGACGAGGATTTAATAGTTGATATGACAACCATTCTTGAGTGGGATTTACTCCCCGAACACGCAAGGCAATATATAACTATTAAAGCAGGAAGGCAATTGCAGGAAGCGATTATTGGTTCTGCCGAACTAACTAAGTTAAATCTGACACAAGAAGTAGAGGCTCGTAGTGCTTTTTTGGAAGAAGAAACAAGTAAGACAGAACATAGTATGTTGCGTGGACATCTTAATAGAACTAGCCCTGTCAACACTTACATACCTTCTCGCACACTTGAGCGTTAACTATGCCACTAATCAGTAGCTCTATTCCCAATCTTATTAACGGAGTAAGTCAGCAACCAGCAGCGTTACGCCTGGCATCACAGGCAGAGGAAGTAATTAACTGTATGCCTAGCCCTGTTGAAGGGTTAAAGAAAAGGCCGCCTATGCAACATATAAAGAAGTTGTTTACGGGATCAGCTGGTACAGGTAGGCCATTCACACACATCGTTGATAGAGATGGTGTAATAAGATATTTAATTTTTATACAAGATAACGCTATAAAAGTATTTGATTTAGACGGCAATGCACAAACAGTATCTACACCTAACGGCACTAGCTATTTAAACATTACAGGAGAACCTAGCTCTACATTTAGGGTTGCTTCTATTGCCGACTTTACATTCATAGTTAACAGAGAAAAGACAGTTACTATGGACACTACAAACAAGTCATATAACTGGGGTACAAAGTCAATGGTATTTGTAAAATCTGCTGACTTCTCTACTACATACAGAGTTAAATTAAATGGCACAGAAAAGAGCGTGACTACTGGTAACTCTTCTGGCTCTGCTCCTGATACTGTAACGATTGCTAATGACCTAGCTACACAGCTAAATACTATATCTGGTTTTACTGTAACTAGCACCGACTACATAATTAGAATTACTAAGGATGATGGTGGCGATTACACACTAGAAAGTAGCGACACAAAAACAGCAGATGCAACGTCAGCAATAAAAGGAACAGTAGATAGTATTACTGATCTACCAACTATTGCAGAGCATAACTTTACAGTAAGAATACAAGGGTCTGCTACTACTGCTTTTGATGATTACTTTGTTAAGTTTGAAGCCACAGCTGGTAGTGGTTTTGGTCCAGGTGTATGGAGAGAAACTGTTGCGCCAAACATTGACCACTTGTTAGACAAGTCAACAATGCCACATACCTTAGTAAGAAACGCTAATGGTACTTTTACTTTTGCGCAGTTTAACTATACAGGCCGTGTAGCTGGAGATACTACAACCGCACCTAATCCTACTTTTGTAGGCAGTAAAATAAAAAATATTAACTTGTTTAGAAACAGACTTGTATTCCTAGCAGATGAAAATGTTATCCTATCTGCTGCTGATTCGTTTGAAAGATTTTTTCCAGAGACAGTACAAACCTTATTAGATTCTGACCCTATAGATATTAGCTCTGGCGGTACATCGGTTAACTTTTTAAACAGCAGTCTGGCTTTTGCAAATACATTATTGCTGTTTAGTTTGCATGGACAGTTTAGATTAGATACTGGCTCAACAACCGTAGGTACATCACTTACACCAAAGACGGCAACAATTACTGCAATAACTACATTTGATATTGTCGATGCTATTGACCCTATAGGTGTTGGTCGAACTGTTTACTTCGGCATACCGAAAGGAGATTTTAGTGGCTTGAGAGAATATTTCTTACCTGACGCTAGTGGACCAATACCTTTATCAGAAGAAGTAACATCTTCAGTACCTAGATTTGTACCAGGTAATTTAATCAGTATGTCTCCTTCTGTATCAGAAGAAGTAATAACAATGATTAGCAAAGACCAACCACGCAGGGTTTATATTTACAAGTTTTTCTTTGATGATGACCAGAAACTACAGTCATCTTGGTCGTATTGGGAGGTTGCTGCAAACAAAACATTATTAGGTGGCAATGTTTTAGATAGCGACTTATATACTTGTGTTGAATATTCAGATGGAGTGTACCTAGAAAAAACACAGCTAAGACCTGAGACTGTAGATAGTGGTACAGAGTTTGAGATATTGCTAGATAGAAAAACTACAGAAGCTGCTTGCTCTACATCTCTTATAAACTCAAGCGCATTAGGAGTACAGACTGTAATTACATTGCCGTATCCTATGTCGGGCACAGAAACAATGGCAGTAGTAGGTAGGTTTGCTTCAAACAATACTATTGCACATGGACAAGTTATAAAAGCTACAGCTGAAACTCTTACAGGTGGAGCTAGTGGTAACGGAACTATGACTGTACCTGGAGATTTAAGTAGCGCAAAGTTTTTTGTAGGGGAAATATATAATATGACTTATGAATTTTCTACACCATATCTTAAAGAGACACCTCCTGGAGGAGGTTTGGCTGTACTAGCTAACCCAAGACTACAGCTACGAACCTGGAGTATTGTGTTTGATGAAACATCTAACTTCTCTATGAAGATTACACCAGGGCAAAGAGATGAATTAACTTATCCTTTTAACGGATATAAGATAGGTAGTGGTCAGTTTCCAATAGGTACACCTTCTCTAGCTACAGGTAGGTTTAGAGTTCCTGTTATGGCGCAAAATATAGAAACAAAAATTGTACTCTTTAGTGATTCTCCATTACCCTGTAGAGTACAGTCAGCAGAATGGGAAGGATGGTATCAAGAACGAGCGAGAAGGCTATAAAGTTATACAGTCGGCCAGCGACTATAGATGATGTGGCTTACATTGCTGCACGCATGAGAAAAGAAGATCGAGAGGAGTGTTTTGCTAATGCAGGAAGCAGCCCAATACAATCATTATTTGAAGGATATTTTACAAGCAAGCCTTGTATGACTACGATTAGTAGGCATGGTTATCCCATAGCAATGTGGGGATTAAGTAAGACATCTGACACTTCTGCTTCTATATGGTTGCTCGGTTGCGAAAATATGCTTAAAGATACTAGAGACAAATACGAGTTTTTAAGGCAATCTAGGATAGAATTAAAAAAACTACAAAAACTTTACCCTGTTTTGTACAACTATATTGATGCACGAAACACAGTTCATCTAAGATGGTTGTTATATATGGGGTTTACTATCATAAAAAAACACGAAGTTTTTGGTTATGAAGGCCTACCATTCTATGAATTTGTGAAGATTTAATTATGTGTAATCCAGTTGCTATTGGTATTGTTACAGGGGTTATGAGCGTAGGTCAGGCTATTGCTGCCAACGCTGCCCAAAATGCAGCGATAGATGCAGCTAACCTGAGTGACCAGTTTCAATATGAATACAATATGCTCTCTGCGCAAAACCAGAGAAACTATGAAGCAAACCAGGAAACATTAAGAAACGAACAGATGTTCCAAAATCAAGAATTAGCATTGATAGCAGAAGCAAATAAGATGAATGATGCAAACCAAAAGATAAGACAGTTACAAGTTAAATCAGCGCAAGAAACAAGAGAAGCAGATTTAGAGGCTAAGAAACAAAAAGGTTCAATACTAGCGACAGGTAGGGCAGGAGCTAATGTTGCTAATTTGCTTGCAGATGTAAACAGAGAGCTAGGTAAATACGATTACTATTCAGATACAAACTTGGCTTTTGCTACAGGTGGAGTACAGTCAGAGAAAAGAGGATTTATTGCAGAGCGTGCAAGTAGAATTGCAAGCATATCTCCATATCTTAAGAAAACTATTCTTGATCCTATGAAACCTGTACCTAGACCTAATGTAAGTCTAAGTCCATTCTCTATAGGTGCTGGCATTATGAGTGGTGTAAATGCTGGCGTTAACTACAGCATTATGAAAAATCAGTAATGGCAATTTCCCTAGGCAAATCATCAGGCGATAGCAGCCGTAAGACATCAAGAAGATTACTGAGTCAGTATGGTGTTGACGCAACCATTGCTACTAAAGGTCTTACTCCTCCAGGAATAAAAGTATCTGCTCCTATTGTCGATACTTATCAGCAAGTAGAGAGAATGAACGCACCTCAAGTGCAGCTTGGAAGATTTGCTGACATGAGTGTGATGACTGATAACAGTAAGGACTTGCAAAACTTAGCTAACTCACTAGGTCAATTCAGCACACAACTGCAAAACTTTGGTACTTTATACGCTAAAAGAGAAAAGCAAATAGATACAAAAGCAAAAGATTACAGTAAAAGCCTTGCATTACAAAATTTTGGCAGCAAGAAATCTGCTGTAGAAATATTGCAAGATACCAGGGCAGATTTACAAAAGATAGTAGAAGATACTAATTCAACTATTGATGAAAAGAAAGCAGCAGAAAAGAACCTGAACTACATTGATTCAAGAAATAACATATTAGTACCGCATTTACAGTCACAAAACAAAATAGTACATATACAGGCAAATGCTGCAACTTTATCCAGCAAAGCTAGTGGTGCAACAGTTATAAAAAATGGCATAGAAGTACCATTAAGTTCGTTAAGACCTGACGATTCTGCTTATCTTGAATGGAGGCAAAATGCAATATATGGAGATGGAAACGGTGGAATTATACCTCTAAATCAAAGAGAAGGTAGCGAAGTATCTGCTACTGTTTTATCTGCCTATGCAAATGATATAAACAGGCAGGAAAAAGCAGTTATTCAATACAATAAAGATGTATATGAAAAAGAATCTTTAGTACAAGTAGATGGTTATGCAGCGATACATCTTGATAAAAATAATATAGATGATGTAGTAAAAGGTCTTAATTCAATACTAGATGATTCTCGCTTCATGCAAATATACAGAACGAAAGAGGAAAGAGATAAATTTATAGAAAAATTAGTTGCACAATGGCAAAATGCGTTATTTGTTAGAGGTCAAGAGACAGGTGTATTTCTAGAGCCAGATGAAGCATTTGAACCCTGGTTAAAAATAATGACAGGTAAGAAAGAAGATAGGCTAATAAAAGATACTGATGAAAATTCTCCTACATTTGGACAAGAAATAATTAATCCAAAATTACTTTGGCATAAAAGTTTTCAAGAAGGTTGGGAAGCTAATACTAAATACAAGTACAGCCAATCTCTTATTAATGCTAGGAATCAACAAAAAACAACAAAGGTACAGTTAGGCAATAATGCTATAGATAAAATGTTTACAGAAGAAATATTACCTGAGTTAAAAAAGATAGATGAAATGGCAGGAAAGATAGATGGTGGATTTGCCTCTGACAAAGTGCAAACAGAACTAACTAAAGTAAAACAAACATTTGAAGAAAGAAAGAACGAAATAATATCTGGCGTACCTATTAGATTCCAGGAAGAAGTATTAACCTATGCAAACAAAAAGATAGTGACAAGTGATGGTTTACTATTTGGACCAGAAAGAAAATTACTTTCAACACAGTTAGGGAAAGAATATACACAAGTATTTCTTAACCCACAGAAAGCAGTTGCATTCAGAGATAAGGTCAACAAACTTATGGAATCAGGTGCAATAGATGTAAATGTTGGTATGAACCTAATTAACAGAACTAATACTATTGTTAGTGAGGTAGCAAAACCAAACCAAGAATTTGCAGCAGACATTATTAAAACAAACCTAGATAAATTTGCTAGTTCTAAAGGTAGTGGTTACTTCTATCAATCACCTTCTCCTGGAGGAAAAGAATTTATTTTAGAAGAACAGCTAGAACTTAGTAACGCAGAGCAAAAAATGACGGATGGCGCAAATAAGATAATAGAAGAAGGATTAAAGAATAATAAAAGTACACAAGTTATTAATACAGAACTAACTAAATTTTTCCAAGATACTGATTTTGGTTTAGTTAGTAAGTATCAAAGTAAAAACTTAGATGGAGAAATACCAAAGGCATTTGATTCAATAGATGACTTTAAAAATAGAATGATTGGTGTAGAACAAAGAGGAAAGATTGACAAGAAAGAAGCGACACAATTAGTGACTATGTATAAAAGTGAAATACCTATGTTACCGAAAGAAGATTTAATGAAATTGTTAGACAGTTGGAATACTGATGGCGTAGATGGAGTAGATAAAGATGTCAGAAAAATGCTTAGAGCACTAAAGAAATACAATGGTGTAACTCCATATCAATTCTTTAATAACCAATTACAAAAACATGGAATTAGTTTTTCAGATATGCAAATACAAAATGGAGGAGTAGATCAATTTAATAAAAAATACTCAAAGATAAATACCAACACACCAAAGCCTCCTAGCTTTATACAAAAAATTGCAATGCTCCCTGTCGAACTATTGCTTGGTGGATCTGTCATGGCAGGAGAAGTTAACAATAATCCTTATAACTACATCCCTCCCGAAGGTACACAAACAATTCCTAGTATGTTAAAGATTGCACTTACTTCTGATTTTACAGAGGATGAAGCAGTAATTATGGCAGCTATAGGAATGGCAGAGTCTAGTGGCAGACCACACGCACATAACACAGAAGGAGATGATAACAGCTACGGATTATGGCAGATAAATATGTTAGATAGACCTGGATTTATGATGGGAGAGGAGCGCAGAGGCCAACTTGCGTTAGACTCAAATGAGCAGCTGTTCGATCCAATAGTTAATGGTCAAGCAGCCAAGTATATCTATGATATGCAAGGTTTTGATGCTTGGACAGTTTACAAGACAGGTGCTTACAAAAAGTACTTGCCAGCTGCCCAAGAAGCTCTTAATTCACTATCTAACTAATCATGCCTTTTGAAGAATATAAAGACGAAAACGGAGAAACTAAAACTCGCTACGTTGCTCCAAAAGGGACAATATCTAAAGAACCAAAAGAAGGTTTTAAAGAGGGTGGAGATTTTGATTTAGGTGCAAGTATCGGCAGAACATTTGGACAGGCTGGTAGAGACTTTGTGCAAAACTTATATGATTCTGTTTACGATGAATTAGCTACATATAATCCTACTGACGCATTAACAAATGTAATGGCAGGTGGAAATCTATACGAAACTATTACAGGTAGAGATTTTTTTACTAACAAACCTAAAAAAGCTGAACCAGGAATAATAGGTAAAGCATTTAATATGCAGCCTACTACTTTTGAAAATCCAGATGCAGATATACCTTTTTTAGGTAAACCATTTGACAATGTTGCGCAGAATAATGCAGAACACATGATTGGTGGGTTGCTGGCTTCAATAGGTCAGTTTGCTTTAGTTGCTAAAGGATTAAAAGCTAAAGGTGTCAAAGTTCCGCAAGTGCCTTTATTTAAAACAAGAATGAAAACTAAACTTGCAAGCAAAGCACCTGGATTAAAAGGTTTTGGAGATAGAATACAAGGTAGATTTATACGAGGTGCGCAAGAAGGTTGGCTTCCTGGAGCAATAAATGACTTTGCTATAGAAGATCCTTGGGATGGCAACATGGTTAACTTGCTTGCTAGTGGCGTACCTGATGGAAAATTAAAAAATTTATTAAATGAGTTTGCAGTTACAGAAGATGATACGTTGGCAGAAGCAAGATTAAAAAATGGTGTAGTAGGCACACTTATAGCTGGTCCATTGTTAGGAGGTTCACTAGAGCAACTAGGAGGCGGTAAAAGAGAAACCTTAATAATGCTTGACGCTATTGCGGATTATTTTACTAAAGGTGCAAAGGTTGCTAAAAAAGCAAACAAAGCCAGAGGTATAAAAAATCCTTTAAAGGAACTTACAGATCAAGAAGCAGCAAATGTAGAAATTGTAAAACTTACAGGCAGAGAAAAAAAGTCAGCAACAGAACAGGCTATAGAAATTATCCAGGAGCAAGATAAAATACAAAAAGCAAAAGATTTTCCAGGCACAAGCGGACAGCAACTTAACACAGATGGCATAGATCAAAGTGAGATAGAATTTAACGATTCATTAAACGAATTAGAACAATCTAGAAAAAATTTAGAAGTAAAAGCATCCAGGCAAAAGTTTATAGCTGAATCGACAGGCGGTATAGATGAAGCAAAAAGTTTAGATTTGCAGCCTGTACCTAGCTTAGAACTTGCAACTATTGGGGTAAATGAAATTGCTGTTAATCCACAAAGGTTTCAATTTAAACAAGCAGGACAAACGCCAACTGGACAAAGCGGATCTCTAACAAAGATAACAAAATATAATACTGATTTAGCTGGTGTTGTAAGTGTATGGAAAGATCCAGCTGACGGCAAAACTTATGTTGTTAATGGACATAACAGATTAGCAGCAGCAAAAAGACATCAAATACCAACTGTAAATGTAAGGTATCTTGATGCTCCAGATGCAGCAACTGCAAGGGTAAAAGGTGCTATGCAAAATATTGCAGAAGGTAATGGTACAGGTGTCGATGCAGCAAAAATAATTAGAGAAACAAGGATGGGCGTAGAGGAAATGGTACAGCAAGGTATCAGCCCTAGCGGTGTAGTTATGAAGAAAGCTATACCTTTGTCAAAACTACCATCAGGATTATTTGACCAGGTTGCTACAGGGAAACTTACAGAAGATATGGGTGTAGCAATAGGAAGTAGCAATGCACCAGATCAGGTAATGTTTGACCTAGCAAAAGCTGCAAAGAAAAAAGGCTGGAGTGCAGCTAAGACAGCAGAGGCTGGATTAATAGCAAAACAGTCAAGTGTATTTGAAGTAAAAGATCCTAACGCTCTACCTCTTCTTGGTTATGACACACTTATTACATCTAACTTCGAGAAACAACTTAATGTACGCATTGCAATTAGGCAGCAGTTAAGGTCAGAAATAAACGCACTAGGAGTTGCTGCGAACACAAAGAAAGCAGGAACATTAACAGATGCAGGAAATGTTATTGATGTTGATGCAAGTAAAGCTGCAAGAGATGAATCACTCCAAGGGGAAATTGTATTTAACAGACTTGTTGGAACAGAAGGCAAGCTAAGTGATTTAGTTAATGACTTGATAAAACAAGTCAAAGGAAATAAGAAAGCTGCTACTGTCGTACAAGCAAACATACAAAAAATAAAAACAGTTTTAAAAGAAGAAGCAACTTTAACTACTAATAAAAAGCAAAATGTTGTAGCAGCAAAGGAGCAAGCGGAAAAGTTTGTAGATGAAGTACTAATGAAAGAAGATGGATCTAATTATGAAACTAATGCAGTTAAAATTTTTGAAGGCACAGATCAGTATTTAGAAGCTAGAAAGTTAGAACTACAAAAAGAAGGATTCCCACTTAGCACAAGACAATTAAAAAATATAGAAAAATTTAGCGGAGATGATCCAAGAAGTTTTGCTAGAAAATTAAAAAAAGATTATCATTTGTTTCATGTAAAAATAACTTCAGATGAATTTATAAATAACATTGCTAATAAATTTGGATCAACAATAGATGAAGAGAAAAATTTATTAGAATTTAGTGCCGAGGCCAATAAAGTATATGATGCTGAACTAAAAAAACTAGAAGAAAAATACAACGCATACATGAAAGCTAGTAATAACGAAGAGCGTTTAGCAAGAGATCTAGAATACAAAACTATTGTTGAAGAACAGACAAAAAGAGGCGGTATAAACAATAATCCTACAGAAATAAATAAAACACCTGATACGACTTTTGTTAAAGAAACAACAGAGACAGTAGCTACAGGCACATCAAACATTATTACAGAGCCAGAACTACCTAAAAGACTGAAAGGAGCTAAGTCCAGGTATCGTCAGATGCGTGTATCTTTTGATAATGACATTGATAAAGCTGTTTATATAGTCACTAAACGACCTAACAGAAGAACAATCGTAGAAATGACAGGTGGCAGTAGAAATAATCAAGACTACATAAAGTTTTTAATGGATGATAATGGCTTTACAGAGCAGGATATTATTCGCATAGCAGATAGTTTGTATGATGATTTTAAGGCTAACTACAGAGAAGGCATAGAGTATGTAGCACAAGCTGGTTACAAGTCATTAGGTTACAAGTCAGGACAGCTAAGTTTAGATCCACTTAACGGAATAAATCCAATACATAAGAGATCCTACGGAACACTAGGTAACGACTATACAGGCATGAATATGCTGAACTATAGAGAGAAGTTTGAGCTATTAGAAGAAATACAAAGAATGGCTGGCAAGGATGTAAACGTACAGTTTGTAGCAGAACTAGAAGGTACGCTTACTGCTAAACAGGCAGCTGACTACGGCTTAACAGAAGGCGATACATATAGTGCAGCTGGAGAATTTATTGCTGCTAAAAATCCAGCAGATGATTTAATAATGATTTCTATGTTTAGTAAGGGTGGATATAGAGGTTTTGGTAAGCTACTGAGAACTGCTTTCCACGAATCATTCCATAGAATACAAAAACGATTATTAAGCAAAGCAGATCAAAAAGCTCTGATAGTAGGAGAAAAAGAGATCAGAGAGTTAGCTGCTAAGACTATGCCAGAATTTAGAGACAGCATCCTCGATGGCACATTAGGTAGGCAAGAGATAGAAGCTATAGCATTTAGTGATTGGTATATGCGTAATACTGATTATCCAAAGGCAACCTGGGCAGAACCATTTAAGAAAATTGCACAAATTATTGAGCGTACAGGAAACTTTTTAAAAGGTAGAGGCTATCAAACTTGGGATGATGTATTTGAAAGATCAATGCGTGGAGAGACAGCAGAACAGGCTGCAGCAAGTGACCTCATTGCACCAGCGACACAACTTGCTATTGATCCTCCAGATCCAGACAAACTAGCTAATGAAATAAAGAAAAATATAGAAGCAATAAATAACGGAGATATGAGTATAGAAGAAGCTCTTAAGAACCAGGCAGCAGATGAACCTAGAAGGTTAATTAGTCGTAGCGGTAAAACACAATATGTAGAGACACCTAGCGAACAATTAGCTGCGTCTTACAAAGCATTTAACGATTTAATATATAACCTTACATTTGATAGAGCAGAAGCTACAGGCATAGCAAATCTTGATAGAGCTATGTTGTTTAACCAGGCTGTAGATAAGTTAAGGATGGATGGTGGAGATTCCGATGCAATAATATCAAGCGTAGAAAGAGCATTAAAAGGAGATCCAAGATCAGCAGATGATTTAATTGCTATAGCTACATTGCAACTGCAAACAGACATTGTAAGAAATAAGACAGGAATACAAAGCCAGGCATACTTATCTGCTCCTGAGTCGGAAAAAGGTGTTGAACTGCAAAGGCTAAAAGCAATGTTAGGAGAGCAACTAAAACTAGATGTTGCATATATGAGTGTAATGAGAAAGACAGGTCAAAGATTAAGTATGGGTAAGCTAATGTTTAGAGCAGATGATGTAGATTTATCTGATTTACCTAGTGAAGTAACTCTTAGAAAAGGTACATCTAACGAAGCTGGTGCAAAAGTATTACAAGATGGCTTTGACGTTACCCAGGAGACAGGTGCTATGGGTCAAGCTGTCTACTTTACTACTGACGAAAGCAGTATAAGAGTAATGGATGGCTACGATAATGCGGAAATTTATGGCGATTTAATTAACGACATAAAAATATTAGACCTATCTGCAATGAATAAAAGGTTAACTGATTTAGTAACTGACTTAGGATTAGGCAAGGTAAAGAAAACTAAAAATGGATTAGAACTAAACCCTGCGCAAATAGAAGGCATAAAAGCATATTTAGCAGATAGAGGCTATGCAGGAATAAGATACGAACCCAGAGATACAGGTCGCCCTAATGCACCAGCTGACGAAATAGCTATCTTTGACAATAATTCTGCTAACAGAATAGTAGGATCTGATGCAAGCGTACCTCTTAGCGCAACTCCAGAAGCACCAAAAAGAACCCTATTAGAACAAGCTATCGCAAAGTCAGAGGATTTATTAAACGATAAGTTAGATCCTAAATTGCTAGATGCTATAGAAAGCGGAGAGCTAACACAGGAGGCAATAGAACTTGGAGATGTTATGGTAGCTATCTCTAACTATTCGCAAAAAAATAGAGGATTTAACAAGCACATATCTGACTTAATAGAGCAAACTCCTAAAGGTGGTTTGACACAGAGAAGATTACTTAACTTCTATCGAGGCGCAATACTGTTATCAGGAGAAACTACCTGGAAGATGATGATAGGTGGTTTATACAGAGCAGCTACATTGCCTGTAATACAAACTATGGGAGGCTTTACTAGAGGCATAGGTCAATCTATAACAGGAAACAAAGCAGAAGCATATAAGAGTTTTAGAAGAGCAAGATTAGGAGCAATGATATATGGACAGTATTACCAAAACTTAGGTAACGCTTTTCGTCTTATGGGTGCAACATTAATGGAGAATGAAACCTTTGGTAATTTAGGTGTAGATCAGATGCAGCTAAGAACTAATAGCAGATTTAATCCTACTGACCAACTTAGCCTAGGGAGTGACGAAGTACAGGTAAACAAGAAAAGTGATATATGGCACGCAGATCCAAACAATAAAAACTTTCTTGCTAATGCTGCATTAAGAGTTATAAGCTTAGTACCTAAAGCTACAGGTCGTTTAGCTGGTGGTGTAGATACATTTATGAGTTCTTTAGTTGGACCAAGTATGGAATATGTTAGGTTTTTAGACCAGGAGTTATATCATGCAGAGACAGTATTAGGTATGCGCCCTGGTTCTGATGAAGCATTTAACTATGCAAGTGATAGGGCTGTTGAGTTAGTTAAGGCAGAGATGGTAGACGTAACACTTGCTAATGGTAAGAAGATAGAAAATGGTGCGCTTACTGGTCAAAATGCAAGATATATTATGGATTGGGTTAACTTTACTGACTCACTAGATGTTGTACCAGCACCAAGAACATACGACTATGGTGTAAGAAAAGCTAGAGAAAGTGGTATTACAGATCCTTTAGACGTACATAACTTTGCAAATAAATATGTAAATGAAGGTAGCAATATATTTAACCAGGATGGTGTAGTTGGTGGTATGGCAAAAGCATCGCAAGCTGTAGGACTTGTACCAAAAGCATTAGGAAACGTGGTAGAAAACTATCCTGCATTTGGCCTTATATATCCACTACCTAGAGGACCAATAAATATTATTAAAGCAAGTGCAAGAGCATTTCCTATTACCGCACCATTTGTAGATACATTTTGGAGAGATATAACCTCAGAGGATTTATTTACAAGAGATAGAGCTATAGGAGAAATGGCATTAGGCACTACAACACTAGCTGGTGGTATAGCATTGCTATCTACAGGATTAGTTGAGTTTACTGGCTTTAGGTCTACTAACTATAGAAACAGAGAAGTTGGACCAGAAAGCGTAGAAAGAGGTAGAGAGCCTATGAGTATAAGGTTTAAAAATCCATTTAGTGACAGCGAAGAATGGACACCCTGGTACTCATTACAAACCTTTGATACATTAAGCAATATTTTTGGTGCAATAGGAGAATACGCAGAAGTTGGTAATAGCCTTACAGAAGAAGAAAAAGAAGTAGAAAGCTCTATAGTTGCAATGAAGATTGCACACGTTGCAAGAGCATTAGGTATGGGTCAATTTAGCAAACAGATACTATCTAGTATTACTGAACTGTTTGACGTTGTAGCTGGATTTGATGAAGATGCTGCAAGAAGAATGAAAAAAGGTAAAACTGGTGCATTTAGTAGATATATAGAAAGAAAACTATCATCATTACTAGTACCAGCTGCTATTAGAAAAATTAATATAGGAGAAGCAAGAAGAGATATTGTAGCTAGTGAACTACCTTTTCCATTTAATGTTTTATCAAACACAGGTCAAAGAATATTATTACAAGTACCTGGAGCAAGAGAAGGACTGCCACCTGTATTACATAACTACTCAGGAGATCCTATAGACGACAGAGATTACGCTGGCACAGGTGCAATACCAGAAGATATGCCCTGGCTAAAATTTTTCTATAAAATGCTAACACCTACTTCTGCATTTCCTAGTCGCTCTAAATCTACACATCCTGTCGATGTAGAACTAAGTAAGTTATATGGTAAAGGCTCTAACTACAAACCCTGGAATGATAATATTTTTAATTTGCCAGACAGAGTTCTTAACAGAGAAGAGTTAAATAGACTGATAACTATAGGTACAAAAGAAATTAAAAACGAAGCTGGCAATAATCTATGGGAAGAACTTACAGCATTAGTCACAATAGATCCAGTTTATGCCTCTCTGCCGTATGATGTTAGCAGCGATGTCGAAAACCCCAGGATGACGATGATTAAAAATGTCGTTGCTGAGTTTAAACAAAAAGCAAAAGATAAGTTCTTAGAAGAAAGGCCAGATATAAACAGCCTTATAGAAGAAAGAGATCAAAAGATCATTGATAAACAATACACAAGAGATAGACTAAATAGTATGAACGACAAACAAAGTCGCAATGATTCTAATCAATTCCTAGCTCAACTTAACTAATGGCTTTCGCACAACGCATAATAACTAGCAACTCAGCTGGAGATCAGGAGTTTACTTTTACCTTCGATTACATCAAAGAAGAGCATATTAAAGTATTTGTTAATTTTGTAGAAAAAGCACAAGGTACAGGAAGCAACGAGTTTCAAGTAATAACCAATACAACACCAAAAAAGATAAGTCTTAATACAGGGTTATCCGCAGACAATACCAGGGTAGAAATAAGAAGAGTATCATCACTATCTACTCCGTTAGTTGATTTTACAGATGGTTCAACACTTACAGCTGCTGATCTAGATACAGCAGAAAAACAAAGTTTGTTTATAGACCAGGAGTTAGATGACGCACTTAAACAAGGTATATCTATAGATACAAGTACAGGTGTTCCAACACTAAACAGTCAGAGACTATCTAATGTTTCAGATCCAGTTAATGCTCAAGATGCAGTAACAAAAGCATATAGAGAGAAGTGGCAGTATTACATCAACACAAATTGCAGACGGAACTATTATTAATGCTGACGTAAATGCAAGTGCAGCTATAGCTGGAACTAAAATATCTCCTGATTTTGGTAGTCAGAATATTGCTACATCTGGAACAGTTGATGGTAGGGATGTATCTGCTGATGGTACAAAACTAGATACTATAGAAACCAATGCTAAAGACGATCAAACAGCGGCAGAGATAAGAACACTTGTAGAAAGTGCTAGTGATAGCAACGTGTTTACTGATGCAGACCATACTAAATTAAATAATATTGAAGCTAATGCAACTGCCGATCAATCTAATGCTGAGATAAGAGCAGCAGTAGAAGCAGCTTCAGATTCCAATGTATTTACTGATGCAGACCATACTAAACTAGGTAATGCTGTAACTCTTACAGATACACAAACACTTACAAATAAGACATTAACTACACCTGTTATTAATGATCTTAGTGGTACTGCTGTTGTTACTTCTGGTACTTCTACAAGTGATAATAAAGTCTATTCAGCTAAACGTGCAGGAGAAATATTTTATGGAAAAGATACTGTAGGAGAAATACAATCAGGTGAAACTTGGAGTAGTGCTGATGATAAGGTTGCTACAACTGCTGCTATAGATGCAAGGATTATAGATTTAGTAGATGATGTTGGTGGTTTTGTACCAATAGCAAATGAAACAAGTTTTCCTACAGCTAATCCAGATGCCGAAAACGGTACTGGTACTATTGTTTCTGTTAAGGCAGCATCAACAAATTTAACTCCAAGCGGAACTACAGTTACTATTTCTAACGGTGCTGGAACAGGAAATACGGTAACAATTACAGGAGTACCAAGCGTTATAGCTTCTGGATTTGGATTCTTAGTAGAGACAACTACTACCTTACATACTTATACATTCCATAGACTGACACCAAAAGCAACAGAGGTTACTACTGTTGCAACTAACGCAACGCAAGTACAAACAGTACACAACAACATAACTCAAGTACAAGCAGTACATAGTAATATTTCTGATATTCAAGCTGTTGCAGCAGACGCAAGTGACATTGGTGCGGTAGCAGGTAAGGCAACAGAAATAGGAAGATTAGGAACTGCTGATGCTGTAGCTGATATGGCTTTACTTGGCACTACAGATGTAGTTGCAGATATGAATTTGTTGGCTACGTCAGATGTGATAGCAGATATGAATACGCTGGCAACATCTGATGTTATTGCTGACATGGCATTATTGGCAGTAGCAGACGTTATAAGCGATATGAATGATTTGGCTACGTCAGGTAATATCACAGCAATGAGTACTTGCTCTACTAATATTTCAAGTATTAATAATGCTTCTA
>Ga0098042_1000392_pt1 | contig 16993 bp, 27 predicted proteins | sample 9_EtaG_FD_75066 | JGI IMG/M metagenome (GOLD analysis project Ga0098042, IMG submission 75066) | Marine viral communities from the Subarctic Pacific Ocean - 9_ETSP_OMZ_AT15188 metaG | ecosystem: Environmental > Aquatic > Marine > Oceanic | place: Pacific Ocean | collected 2015-01-10
CTGTATATTTTCCACTTCTGCCATTTCTTTCTCCTTTTAGGGCTTGTGCTTACCTCAAGGTAGCCTATTCTAAAAACGTCTTTTTAATTAGGGGCTTGATCTAACAAGGTAGCTAAAGGTTATAAATTTGATAGGGGTTACTGACGTAAGTAGCCTATCATTATTTTAGCTTCTAACGTGCTTTTGATAAGGATCGAGCATCATGTTTTCTTTAACTGCTTTTCTCACAGGGTCTTCATCTTGCATTTGCATTGCTAAAGAGCTGTCAAGTGTAGTTTTAGTTACATTGATTTCTTGTTGCACTGGCTCTTGTGAAACTGCCATTGCTTCTTTTTCTTCTCTTATCGGGCCACCGTTATAAGCTTTTTGTCTTTGATCTGAAGCAGCTTCTGCGTCTTTCATCATAGACATTAAATTGTCTGATCCGATTTCTTCAGTTGCTTTTGCAGTAAAAACAAATTCCCCATCCGATAACCTTGCAGGTATCGAATCGGATTTACCAGTTCCCGGACCATTAACTGTTCCAGATCCTGTAAATTCTGTTGCACTCTCGACTACTTGATCGAATATTTCACTAAGTTTGTCGTCTTTCTCGAGAGCATCTATTAAATAATTTCTATCTTGATTAGACAATGTTTCTTGTACAACATAGTCTACGTAATCTTCTTCCATTTCTTCATCAGGAAGCATTGGTTCTTCTGTTACAGCTACAGGCTCTACTGAAATAGCTAAAGCGTTCATTTGATCTTTAACATCTCCACCTTTATTATACCCCATTGTTTTAACAACTTCAGGAGCAACTTTTCGTAATGCATCTATGCCCGGACCACCGTCTTTCATGGTAGCTCTTCCTGTCCTAGCTCCTAATGGATTAGCTGCTTCTTGTTCAGGTCTTTTTGCTAATATTTCTGCACGTTCTTTTTGAAATGCTGCTTCTTTTTCTTCACGCATTTCTGCCATTACTTGATCATTTAACATTTCAATATCAGAAGGTGTAAATTCAAAAGGTGCAGTATTATTAATAATCTCTTGATATCGTTCTCTAGCTTCTTCATTAGGAAGTCCACCTTCCATTTCTTCTAATCTTTTTCTTAAAGATTTTTTTACAGAGGGTATTTGTCGTTCTTTTCTTTGTTCGTCTAGTGCCATTATATCTCTTCCTTTCTATTAAGTGCTTCGTCTACACTACTCTCCAACTGCTCTAGGTGTACCAGTGAACTCAGCTTCCCCTGACTGCGGAACATTTCCAATTCCGATGTTGCCACCCCCAGTACCTGTAACTCCAAGCTCTTGAGGTGCTTGAGGTACTCCAGTAGCACCCCCCATTCCTTCTTGTTCTTTACTAGTGGGGCTAACTTCCGAGCCTGCTTCTTGTCCAACATTATTTTGCATTCCTATTATTTGTGCCATGATAGCTGCTTCTTCAGGATCATTTAAAATTTCTTCAGGATCAAGATCGAGACTATAGGCAAGTTCACTAATTAATTTAGACATCTTAACAAATGGTGCAATAGCTGGATTCTGTGCAGTTTGTAAGAACATAGTCAATCTTTGACTTCGTACTTCTTTTTGCATTAAACTATTTGTACCTGTTGCGTCTACTTCTAAATCACCTACGACTCCAAGCTTATCTTCTAAAAACTGCATATTCCATTGGAAGTATGCTTCTCCTAAAGGTTTAAGTAAGAAGTCATCTAAGTTCTTAATAACAGTTTTGATATTAAGACTTGCTGCACCTAATAACATAGACATTCCTGACGCAGTTCTTGTCATACTTTGTACTCCTGTTTGACCATGAGAGTAACTAGGTATGCCTGTCTGTTCATCAGCAAGCTGTCTAAACTTGTCAAACATCATCATATTTTCAGTTGATGTGTTTGGAAACTTAACTCCGTGTATTGCTTGTCCGGGCATTCCTGCTTGTCTGCGAAATATCTTTCCGGGATATACTTCAAAACTTTGTCCACCGACTAAGGCAGATTCATCTACATCGAATACTAATGAACCTGATAACGCTAAGTTATCAATAGCCATTCGAGCATGTCCATTCATAATTTGTTGTGAGTCATGCATATTTTCTGCTACACCTACACCAAAAAAACTGTACGGATTCTTTTCGTATGGGAAAGCATGATATGGTATTCTATAAGGTTGAAAAGGATTTAATACAGCTCGTAATACTTTTCCATTACTAATCCATGCATTAACTTGTACTTCATCTAAATCATCAATTTCATCTGATAACTCTACCCCAACATCTCGTAGATATTCAGCATCCATACATCCCCAATATTCTAATACTTCATGTTGAGGTAAAGCATATTCATCATTTTCTTCTTCGTTTAATTGATCTTCATAACTACGTTTTGTGTAGTCACCACCCATCATTAAACATTCACGAATTGCATCTTTATCAAAGTAAGGCATTTTACTTAATGCTCTAAATTGACTTCTGTTTAATCTATGTCTATGAATTATGTATTCGCACTCATCTATTGTCGTAGCTGCTGGATCAGGAAAGAAATCCCAAAGACTTACAAACTCTATTCTTGGTACTCTAACTTCTAATGGATTATAAGTTCGTTTACCGTTTTCATCTTCATCCCACTTATGTAAAGTTTTATTAAAATTAAACGGTCCCTTAATAATTCCTGTACCTAACATAGCTGCTTCAAACATTGCACTACGTAATTCAGACGAACCATTTGATTCGTCAATTTGATCATGAATTAATTTTTCCATTCTCCTTGCAGCTTTTTGTGCAGGGCTAATTTCTAAATCTGTTGGGACAGGACTAAATCCGGGCTTATAATTTCCTTCTTCTTTAGCTAACTCTTCTAAAAATCTTTTTTGAAATTCTCCATCTTCAAACGTAGCTCCGGGTTTTAAAACTTTTCCATCTCCTTCATAACCAACATTATAAGGACTATCAAAAGTTGGCTCATTATTTTCTATTATTTCTTCTTGGGTTGTTTCTATTCCTGCTACAGGATTTTGTGTATCTAAATAAGCTGAGGATAGTTCACCTTCAGGAACTTTAGTTTCTTTAATACCTATTGGAAACTTACCTGTTCCAAATATAACATCAATTAATTGACCAAATGCTGCAAGTACTTTTGTCTTTGTAACTTTTACAAATACTCTAGACTTTTCAGATTCTCTAAATTTTACTTTCTTACCGTATAAACCTCTAAAATTTTGATACGCTGTAATCCATCTATCTTCATGTGCTTGTCTAGAATCTTCTGCAATTTGAAATCTATTCTTGATAAGACCTGCTAAGTTTAACTTTTGATCTTCTTCTAAAGATAAATTTAACCCATGTTCACCGTCTACTTCTTCCACATAAATTGCATCAGCATCTAATAACCCCGTAGGTTGTAAAGGTTTGTTATCTTTCTCTGCCATATTTAATATCCAAATGTTTCATCAACAGGCTTATACACTGATTCCCTATGATACTGACGAAGATTATCCATTGGATTATTTATTCTTGGTCTACTCATAATCAAATACCGCAGAGCATCATAAGCATGATCCGCAGCATGTGTGTCTACATCTTCAGGATTCCGAGTATCCAACGGTATACTTTGTAATTCCTTTATCAAATTTGGACACGTGTTAAATATTTGTAACTTCGGTCTTCCGTTTGGCTGTACTTTTAAATACTCGTGAATCTGAATTTTACCTTGTATTCTATTCTTATCGGCTCGTCTAAGCTTATGTCCTTGCTTAACGAGTGACTCTCCTACTGTTGGTCCGGTCGTACCAGTTCGTGCCCATGCCGCAGTATCTAATACACCAGAAACAGAAAAAGGGTCTTCCATTTCCATCTCTGTTATTATAGAGCCTAAATCTTCACCTGTCAAGCCTTTTCGATACAATTCACGGTAAATAATAAGAGTTCCATCAGTTTTATCAACTGCTCCCCAAACACAAGCACTTTCAGAAGCATACCCATAGTCAATTCCTTTAATACGTTCCCATGTTAAAGGAATCTGAAATGGCGTTACAATATGTAAGTCAGAATCAAATTCTACAAATGCTGCTCCTTCATTAACATCCCAATTACCTTCTAGTAATTGTTTACGTTGTACAGGTGGTAAAGACATGAGCATAGTTTCATATACTCCATCTTCTGATAAGTATGGATTGTCCGTTAATCGTGCAGGAATAAACTTACGTGTTAAACCATCAGAACCTAAAAATGATTCGTTTGGTATGTGAGAGTCTACATATCTTTTCTTTACCCAAGACGCACCAATACCACCGGGGTTTGCAGTACAGCGTAAGTAAGTTTTTATTTCAGGGTCTGTAGTTCTAAGACGTGAGGCTAGATAGTTCCAACCAAATTCTGTAGGTAAGTGTGTTATCTCATCAAAACCAATCCAACTATATGCTTGTCCTTGATAACGATATACATCAGCATCTCTTTCTAAAAAACCAAACTCTATTTTAGCTCCGCTTGGAAAGTTCCAAACTTTTTCTACTTCTTTAAACTTACATCCGGGAAATGCTTGTGGATATAGTTCACGAGACTTGTCGATAAGTTCTCGTAACTCTGGCATAGACCTTCTAAGTATTAAGGCTCTGTGTGCTTTGCGATGTGCATACCTTAATGGATCAACTAACATAGCGTATGATTTACCACCACCAGCAGCACCACCATACAATACATCTTTCTCGTCTGCAGCTAAGAACTCTGTTTGCGGTCCGTCATTAGGATGAAAAACAACATTATGATTTCGTAGTTCTTCTTCAACCGTAGGAGTTAAAGTTTCTAATTTATCTTCAGTTAAAACTTGTCCATCAACGCTTTGTTTTTTAGGAGTAACAGTTTTACTTAAAACTTCTTGTTCTACTTTAAGTTTTTTTTCTTTTTGCTCTAATGCTTTTTTAGCTTTTCGTAATTCTTTTGCTTTTTTATCTAAAGCTAATTTTCTTTTATATTGCTTACCGTATGTAGGTTTTTTAATTTCTATACCTTGCTCGGCTAAAGATTTATCTACATATGTTTTAAGTGAAACATGATTTAACTTACGTCCTGTTTCTTCTTGAATTAAAGTAGAAGCTTCTCTTAATGAATATTTTTTTTCAATTACATATTGAACATACTTGTGTAAAACTTCTAATTCAGTAGGTATTGGTTTTAAGTAACCTTCAATGTCGCTTACTTCATAACCAAAAGGAATTGACTTTCCTTTCTTTTTAATATACTCATTAGGAATCATTTATTAAATATACGATCCCAGTTATCATCAAACTGTTGTTGTGATACTAAAGTCTTTCTAGGTCTAGAACCTTTTCCTACACGACCACCATTTTTCTTATTTGTCATAAGAACTGGCTTTTCATTACTTCCTAACTGTGGCATCTTACTTAAATATAATTGAATTAATATACATGAATAACATCATAAGTGCTAACATACTAACTTGAATAACTGACATGATAGCTACAATACTTAATTGTTTTTTTGCTAACCAACTTAATTCTTTTTCTTGCCAGTCTTTTTCTGTTACCATTTAACCTTATCAGCCCAATAAGCTGCTGACATTTTTCCTCGAGCTATATTCTTAGCATGTCTCGCCTTAAAAGATTTTCTTTTAGCCTTCATTCTATCAGACTCTCCTGCTTTAGGTTTACCTGCCGTCTTTGCACCTTTCTGTCCAAACCTTATTGTTTTAATCTTTGAACCTTCTTTAGCTACAACTATGTGTGACTTCTTAGGATGATTAGGTGTACGTTTAGGTTTATTATATCCTGATACTCCTGCTCGTTTTAATCTACTATCTTTCTCTGCCATTATCTTTTCTTTCCTTTATGTAGTCCATGTTTAGCGTGTTGCTTACCTTTCTTTGTAGCTGCTCTTTTCTTTTTATTAGCTGCTGCTAGTTTTTTTTTGCCTGACGCAGTTGATTTAAGTTTCTTTATAGTAGCTGCAGGTGCATAAACCTCTCCAGTTTCTGAAGACTTCTTACCACTAGCAGTTCTCCACTTTTGTTTAGTCCAACGCTTTAAAGACTTCTGAGACTTTTTAAGTGCCATTACTTATAGCCTCCACCTTTTTCTTTATATCTTTTAGCAAGCATCTGTGCTTTTCTAGCACTCCATTGTCCGGGCTTACCTCCCTTACTTCCTGCTTTAATACTTTCAAATAGCCTTTTACGCATAGTAGGTTTCGTATAGTTACCTGCTTTGTTTACTGTAGACTTTTTACTCTTTTTCTTCGCTGGCATATTCTACATCCTCGATATCAATATCTATTGTTCTTTTCTCAGGCAAAACAAAAATACCTCCGTTGACGTTATGATTTACATCAAGACGTTCTTTTTTAGAAACCCCTACTCTATCTAAAATAGTTTGTGCAGCTTGTAGTTTCGTTGAAACTTGTGGTATCGCATCGTCAGATGTCATAACTTCGACAAGTTTAAACGCTGCTTGGGGTGCAGAACGAGCAAGTACGTCCGAGGCTAAATCAACTATTTCTTCCTTTAAGGTTTGTATTACTTGGTAGTGATTTCCTGAGTATCCTGCAAGCTCCGCTGCTTGTTTCGGATCACCTCCTGTCTGGATCAAATTGTCCAGAAAAGACTGTTGTTTCTCCGTAAGCTTTCTATTTGATTTTTGAATTGCGGTGCTCATATGTATTTACTATTATAGTGTCTCTTTATTTATTTGTCAAGATAAAAATAATTACGATATAGCTTGACAAAACTGAAATCTAACTGTATACTGTAACTTGTTACGCCCCTCCGTCAACACCTAGACCAACCAACCCTCCATGTCTACTTAGGTATTAGATAATGCCGACCTAAGCAGTTTGACTAACACTTCAAAACCCTGCAAAATGTACGTGATTTAGTATATATAGGGGGGTACTGGGGGGTGGTTCTAGCCTCCCCTAATTCAAAAGCTTTGAAAGCCTTATAAATAAAGGGTTTCAGACTCCAGATATCATCTGATTAGAATTCAAAAATCTACTTAGACTTTTAAATTTCTTTAGATGTCAAAAATATTCCTCTTCTTAGATAGATTAATTTTTTTAGCTAACAAGATTTTTGAATTTGTAACATCTAAGAATTATAAAATTAGAAAGTCTTCACAATTTTCACAATCTAAAACGTATTCAAAAGTTTAGAGAGCCTAACGCCATGAGAGGCAACCAAAAGAAGCAAAAAGAATAGGTAGTTTTTGAAGTGCCGAACAAGGCTCGAAAAGTGCGAACCCTTACCGAGGTATTAGTCGATATTAAATCGTTTAATCTGAGCCGTTTATGAAGCTCTGGAGACTATGAATCTATGCGGCCACTTCTTTAGAATTTTGAAACAACCCGGACGACTCCAGATATTGATAAATTTAAGACAAAAAAAAGGGCACTAAACAGCACCCTTTCTTTTTAGATTTTAACCTAAGTTTTTATTCTTTTTCCCTCCTTATATTCTTCTAATGAAACACAATCGAAACCCCACGCTCGTTGATCGATAACGTAAGCTTGATACCTATTCAATAGAACTTCTTCGCATATCAATTGTAGTTGTTGATCTACCATTTTAATAAGTCTTTGATTTTCTAAAGTATCGATTAAGGCTCTTTTATACATTCCCATAATTAAACCCTCTTCTTAGTTGTGGCTTTCTTTTTGGCTGTTTTAGCCTTTCTAGCCTTTAACATTTTAATATCATCTCTAGTTAAGCCATTAGCCGAAAGCAACTCGTCGAGCTCCGTTTTCTTAGATGCTTTTTGAGGTGCTGATTTTTTAGAGTCTTTCTTTTTGCTTTCCTTTGCTTTCAATAAATCTTCATAAGGTTTTTTGAAAGATTTGGGGAGCGTCGAAACATACTCTCCATTATTTATTAATCGGTCGCAATCATAAGATGAAAGCGTCCAATCTTTTCTAATGGATTCAGCCCACTTTGAACCTTGCTCAATTTTTGAGAAGTCATAAACCATATGACGTAAAAGCTCTTTAATAATGTTTTGGTTTAACCCTTCATTATTTGCAAGGCTCATAGAAGCCATATTGATTTGACCATAAGAAGCGGGAGTAGAAGTCTTAGAGCTACTAAGCATTAAATCCTCCGATTTCTTACATTCATTTTTTAATATTTTCATATTGTTTTGGGTGCTTATTTATTAGATGAAGCTACCCGATTAAGAACGCCATAATTGACGATCAATTTCTGATCTTCTCATTTTTTCAAAATTTATGCAAATTTAATTTTTTTGAGTCTAATTTTTATACTCTAAGATGACTCCAGATCTTTAGAATATATGTTTGTGACTTAATATGCGGCCTGATTTTAAGAGTATTTAAAATAGTGAATATTTATGTGTATGATGTGGGTGAGTTAGTGTGTTAGTGAGCTACCACAGTACTGTCGTAGGTGAGTAATTCAGTAGTGTGGTACTACAGTCATACAGTGGAGATACGATGTAGGTGACTTAAATATCTATATTAGAACAAGTCTATAATGACTTGACACACTTTCGGAAAAAATGCAAGAATGGTGACAGACGAAGCAATGGTGCTAAGTCTTATACATATGGAGAAATATTATGACTATCGAAGTCACATATAAATATAAAATGTCAGGACTCTTAGAGAGTGTTGATGTTTTGAAACGCAGGTCGTTTAAAAATGTTATCTTAAAAGCTGAAGCATATAACAAAGATGCTGATCAGGAGTTTTGGATATCTCAAGTTACTAAAGTACGACCTGACGGTTACAGAGAGAGCGTTTGTCTTAGTAGAAATGATAGCCCCGATCGTGCTTTGGTTCGTGTTAAAGAGTCACAGCCTATTAGACGTAGTGTTTGGGACGATATCTATTGTATCTCAGAAGAAGAAGAAGAACTTCTCGACTTGGAAACTTGGGTTAAAAACTTTAATGGAGTGCACGCATGAATATAATATTCGATATCGATGGAACTCTAATGGATATAGATCATAGACGACATCACGTAGAAGACTCTCCTAAAGATTGGAAAGGATTTATTAGAGATATGGAACATGACACACCTAATATTCCTATTCGAGATTTAATGCAGTCTTTAAATAATTCTGATAACTCTATATTCTTTTTATCGGGAAGGAGTGAAGAACATAGACGTATCACTATAGAACATATTGAAATGTGTGGCTACAATCATCAGCAACAAAGTGCTGAACTCAGACCTAAAGATGATTATGAAAGAATCTATTATAGAGGTGGACACTATGATCAAATATTATTTATGAGACATACTAACGATTATAGAGCTGACTCTATTGTTAAATCAGAGTTATATGATAGCCTTGTGAGTGAGTGGAGTTATGTATTTAATTCTAGTACGCCTGTTCTAATCTTTGATGATAGACAGTCTGTAGTAGATATGTGGAGAGACAGAGGTTTAACCTGTTGTCAGGTAGCAAAAGGAGATTTTTAAATGGAATTATTATTTGATACTATTAGTTCTGAAAGACAAGAAAGATTATTAAATCCACAAATGTCTCAACATTTTAGTACGTTTTTTCATGGTAAGTTTGGACATCGTAGATATGATATTAAGATAGGACGTAAGTGGGTGATCATGCGTTCTAATAATCATAGAGCTAGAATATCTTTAGAAAAATTTAAAACATTAGCGTTTGTACAATGGCGAAGAGATGTTGAGTCTTATACTTTTAATCCTAATGAAAAAAGAAAAAGAGAATGGTATAAAGACTTTGGATTTGAAAAACATCCTAGAGATTATGTGCTTGATCCAAAACATTTACTTTGGAAATAAAACAAGTCTAAGAGGCTTGACAGGTTTTGTGTCAGCAAGTACAATGTTTCGGAGACAGGGTAGATAACTTAGTTTATTTATTCTTTCATGGTTAAACAATATAACTAATTTAAATTAATTAAATTATTTAATTATTCTTTATTCTTTTTATTGTTTTTTATTATAAATTATATAACTTATTGGAGTTAATTATATGGCTGTAACATATACACAACATGGTAGTAAGACTACTTTACCTATATCTTCTGCATCTATTAAAAATAAAGTACTATGGAGTATAGGAAACATTTTTGGTTTTAACATTGTTAGACAAAGAGTTGCTAAAAAAAGATATGGTGTTAGTAAAGGAGAAACTTTCAGAGGTTTTCACTTTTCTAAATTTTCTAGTTTTAAAGAACTAAAGAACACATCTAATGGACTATGGAATCCATCTATGACAGTTCTTGAAGTTCCTGATTCTGTTTCTTAGAGTTACTTCATCTTTAATCTTAACAAGGACAATAACAGTAAAGAAGTTTCTGAGATTTAGTTTATAGAAACACACTTTAATAATTAATAATTATTTACACTTGAGATTAAAGTAAGTAACCATTTAACCTAGAGTTTAGTAGTTCTCTTTGTACTTAAAAAAAACTACTAATTCTTTTATTATTAGGACACTATTATGAAAATTACAAAACGATCAGACATACCACCTACAAACTATTTTCTTTTTCCTTACAAAACTGAAGAAGATAAAGAGTTTGTTAATAAAGTAAAAAGCTATCTCAATAGTGGTAGATACTCTTGGAAAGCAAGAGGACGAGGTGCTAGAACTAAACCATCTCTTGAAGATATGGGTAGAGCTAGAGGCTACGATCAAGACCTTCCCCTAGAAAGAGCCGAGAGAGTAGCTATTTATCTTGAAGAAAGAGAAAGCTTAAAGAATGCTATTGAAGCTTTTATTCAAGAAGAAAAACTTAAAAGGTGGAGACAAGAAGCTAGAGATAGACTTGAAGAATCTATCAGAGCTTATGAAGAAGAGTATGGTGAAACATATGATAGGAGTGAGTAATGCCAACATATAAATTACTCTCAAGCGAGAGTCCAAAAATAAACAAGAGTAATAAAATACAAGATAAATACTTTAGTAGAATCTTATATTTGGCCCCACATAATTTAGCTGATGGCAAGCGTACTGTATGTCCATATGCTACAGTAGCTCAATGTCATGAGCCTTGTTTAAATACAGCAGGTTTGGGTGGAGTTTATCCAAGCATTCAAAAAGCACGTATCAGAAAAACATTATTGTTTTTAAATGATCGTGATCAATTCATGTCAGACTTAGTGGGTGACATAATTAAATTTTTATTAGAGTGTGAGAAACTAGGTAAGTTACCATGTTTACGATTGAATGGTACATCAGATATTCAATGGGAAAATATTTATTTAAAAAATGGTCAAACTTTATTTAGTTTATTTCCTGAAATACAATTCTATGATTATACTAAAATACCTACTCGTGATATAGGTGGCATACGTAATTATCATTTAACATGGAGTTACTCAGAAGCTAATAAGAAATATTCTAATCTGTTTGAAAAAGTTGAACACAATAAAGCAGTTGTGTTTAGAGATAAGTTACCTTCAATGTTCAAAGGCTTGAAAGTTATAGACGGTGACAAACATGATATGAGATTTTTAGATGAACCTAATGTAGTGGTTGGTTTAAAATCAAAGGGCAAAGCTAAGAAAGATTATTCAGGTTTTGTAATTGATAATTTAATAGAAGCGAGGGCAATATAATGAGTAATGAATTCAGAGAACAGTTATTAGAATATATTAGTGATACAGTTGGTGAAGTGTGGCAGTTAGAAACACGACCAGATCTAGAAAAAGACTGTGTTGATTATGTAATCGATAAATTTGAAGATGGGTATTCAAAAGACGATGACTTCATTAAGTATTTAGTCATACAGTTTTTATCTAATCATTGTAGAGAAGCAGTGTCTTCTCAAGATATAGAGTATATGGCTATGGAGACTATAGATGGTTCATAAAGTCTTAGATTTATTTAGTGGAATTGGTGGCTTTTCAAAAGGCTTAGAACAAACAGGAGGATTTGAAACAGTAGCCTTTTGTGAGTTCGACGAACACGCAAGAAAGGTTCTTTCAAAACATTGGAAGGGTGTAAAACAATATACAGATATTAGAGAATTAACTTATGAAAAATTACAAGCAGATGGAATTAAACCTACAGTCCTCACAGGAGGATTCCCCTGTCAAGACATCTCAGTTGCAGGAAAGCAAGCAGGCATCATTGGAGAACGATCATCTTTATGGTCGGAGTATTTTAGGCTCATCAAAGATGTACAGCCGACGTGGGCAATTATTGAAAATGTATCAGCCCTTCGATCTAAAGGACTTGCCTTGGTCTTACAAAATCTCAGCGAGATCGGGTACAATGCAGAGTGGCATTGCATACCCTGTAGTGCAATTGGTGGGCTACACCGAAGAGATCGTATATGGATCATCGCATACCCTATGGAGAACGCCCGATGCTCACTCAGACAGGGGAGCAGTTTCGACAGAGAGGATGTTGAAAAAATTGCGAGAAGGATTACCAATCAGCTTGAACGATCAAGTAGCACATCAAGATATAATGTGGCCCACTCCGAGAGTGAGTTCAGCAAACGGTATCAGCATGAACGAGGTGAAGAAGGGCAACCCGAAACGCAGATTAGAAACAGAGGTAGCATTGAGAGAGATGTGGGCAACTCCGAACACAATGGATCATCTTCCTCCAAAGAGTCCCGAATCTATGAAGAAACAATTCAAGGGAGTGAGGAAGGGCAGAACAAAACCATCCAATCTGAGGGAACAAGTACACGAGGATTTATATCCAACCAATCTGTTTCCGACTCCGACAGCACGAGACTTCAAGGGAGCAAACTCAGTTCAGACTATGATGAACAAGAGACAAGAAGGGAAGCAAGCACAACTAGGTCAGCTTCCCAATCGAGTAGCTTTAGAGGAGAGCCTGAAACAATTGTCAAACGAGGAGCACTCGAACTCTTTGGAGAATATGCCAAAACCACGTGGGCAGTTGAACCCTCTGTGGGTAGAGTGGCTTATGGGATACCCAATAGGGTACACAGACTTAAACAGTTAGGTAATAGTGTAGTACCACAGATACCTGAATTTTTAGGACATTGCATTTTAAATTACGAGGAGAAAAATATATGAAAGCAATATTGATTGATGTTAAAAACCAACAAGTGAAAGAGGTTGAGTATAAAGAGACTATACAACACATCTACGATTTGGTAAACTGTACCACCTTCGACGTGGTAAATATTGATAACCATAATAGTATTTATGTAGATGATGAAGGTTTATTTGTAGAAGATCAATTATATTTTACTTTTACAGGAACTCATAAGTCTATCACGTTAGCAGGTAATGGATTAATTTTAGGAGTAGAACATAACTCAGGAGAAACTATAGAACCTAGTATTACTCTTCAAGAAGTACAAGACGCAGTAAGTTTTGAACCTGAAGGATATTCAACTACTCCATTTTTTAGTATAACACAATGGCAATGATAACAAATAAAGGAAAACTTTCTCATGAATCTGTCACAGGTTCTAGAGGTAAAAAGACTCACATAGGTAGAGGTAATGTAGGTTACTCTACTATGCCGAAACGAAAACGTAAAACCTACAAAGCTTATAGAGGGCAGGGAAAATGATTGATGTATCAAATGCAACACTAGAAATAATAGACGCTATTAAAAATAATAAAGTCGTAAAGTTTAAGTATCATGATGTACTTAGGACAATAAAACCAACAGGATTTTACGGAGACTTTTATGGTTTTGAAGGAACAAAATCAGAAGACGCTTCTGAGTTTAGACGTTTTAGTTTTGATAAAATTACAGAGTGGATAGGTGTCCCTCTTACCTATAAAGTTTTTGTAGAACTAGAAATGCTAGACTACCCTACGGACGGAGAGGTTTCTGAAAAACTATATGAACTTTTAGATAGTGCTGAACCTCTTATGTATACAATTAAACCAACAACAGAACTATGAATATATTTTATTTCAATGAATGTCCGATTAAATCAGCACAAGCACAACCTGATAAGATGCTAGTGAAGATGCCACTTGAAACTGCACAGATGTTATGTACTGCTCACCGAGAATTAGACGGTGATGATTATGCTGATGCAGTAGGGTTATACAAACGGGCATATTGGAATCATCCTTGTACGATCTGGGCTAGAGAATCTAGTGAAAATTATAAATGGTTGTATCGACATTTTTTAGCGTTAGGTGCTGAATACAAATTCAGATATAATAAAATTCATGCGAGTATAACTAAGCTTGCTATACCATTATATGCTACACCTGACAATATAAAACTAAATGATATGACACCTCTAGCACAGGCTATGCCTGATGAGTACAAGAACGACGATCCTATCAAAGCATATAGAGATTATTGTATCAATGAAAAACATTATGCTAAGTGGGAAAAAGGTAGAGATAAACCTAAGTGGTGGGTACATGACTGAGTATGATGTACATAAGATATATGCAGATCAAGTAACAAAAAATACTGTTACTTCTCTTCATGCAAATGGTGGAGTACTTGAAGTTAGATATGCAGACGGAACTATGGAAGTATATAAAAAGCGTAAGTGGGTGAGAGGGTTTAAAAAAATAAGGAATAGACAATGATGAGATTTGTTTTAACACAAACACAGTTTAATAAGTGGGATAATTTTTGTTTAGATAATGGTGACCTCATGTATAAAAATAAAGACTCTTATATAAATGAATATTGTGAATCTAGTAAAAATTTTATTGTTCACGTCTTTGACGAAGAGCAATCAGGTATAATAAACTTCTTAAAAAGTTTAGTAGATACTTGACAGGTATGTGCCCCAAATGGTACAATTCAATTTCAACAACAGCCAACAAAGGAGATAAATATTATGGCAATAGAAGAAGGCTTGGCGTATTGGACAAGTGCAACAGTTCCCAATACAAAATTTGAACCTGTATATCAAACTAATTTATTAGTTGATAGAGATACAGCAGAGAAATATAGAGCAGAAGGTTGTTCTATCCGTGAAATGGATGAGGGACCAGCTCTTGTTATTAAGAGAAAAGTAAACGGACCAAATGGAATGGTTCGTAATGCTCCTAAATTGTTTGATAAAGATAAACAACCTCTCGACGAGTTGGTTGGTAATGGCTCTAAAGTTAGAGTTCAATTTAATCCTTATGACTGGGAGTATGCAGGGAAGCAAGGCAGAAGCTTAGATTTTCAAGCAATGCAAGTGATTGACTTAATTCCTTTTGAAGGACGTAGTCCTGATGGAGCTGAGTTAGGTTTTGAAAATAATGAAGACGGGAGTGAGTTTTAATGGAAGAAGAAGTAAAACCTTTCATAACGATTGATGATGTGCAGATCAATGTCGAAGACCTACCTGAAGAAGGTCAAGGAATCTTTGGTAGACTGCAAAGATTGAATCAAAAGAAAGTCAACTTAACCCTAGACCTTGAAGAGGTTCAGGCAGGTATTAACTTTTTCTCAAATAAAATTGTTGAGATAGTTAATGGTGAAGGACAAAACGACGAAGCAAATGAAGCAGACGTTGTAGAAGAACTATCAGAGTCTAACGACTCCGAGTAGTGTGCCTAATAAAGGGGGGTAGTCATGGACTTCTCGGCTACCCTCTTTTTTTATATGTGGAAAATATATGGAACAAAGTAAATTTATAAAACATCGACTACCTTGTACTGCTTGTGATAGTAGTGATGCAGTTTCCGTTAATGAAGACGGGTCGGCTAAGTGTTTTAGTTGTAACACTTGGTATGTTAAATATGATCAGAATATTATAGGTGAAAAAGTGGAGAACAAAGTAAACAATTCAAATCCTTTAAACGCTCATGGTGGAGTGTTTGCACCTCTAACAGATAGATCAATTAAAAAAGAAACAGCTCAAAAATATGGAGTAAAGGTGGTGTATGGGAGTGACGGTGCGTTAGCTCAACACATCTATCCTTATCATATTAACAATGAAATAGTTGCTAATAAAATTAGGTACATTAGAGATAAAAAGTTTTCAGTTACAGGATCATTCACAGGTACAGGATTATTTGGTCAGAATGAATTCAAAGAAGGAGGAAAGTACATTACTCTTGTGGAAGGTGAAGCAGATGCTATGGCCGCATACGAACTTCTAGGAGAGAAGTGGGCAGTCGTTTCTATTAAACGAGGAGCATCGTCTGCAGTTAAAGATGTTAAAGAAAGTATTGAATACTTAGAAAGCTTTGATAATATCATGATTTGTTTTGATAAAGACAAGGCAGGAGAAGAAGCATCTAAGCAAGTTGCCTCTATAATTAAACCCGGAAAAGCAAGGATCATTACGTTACCGAATGGGTACAAAGATGCTAATGACATGCTTAGACAAGGTAAGTTTCAAGAGTTTACGAGAGCATGGTGGGATGCTAAAGTTTATACTCCAAGCGGAATTATTAGAGTATCTGAAAAAGAACACGACTTCTTTAACAGGGAGAAGTTAGATAGTGTACCTTACCCTTATGAAGGACTCAATAAAAAACTGGAAGGATTACGTCAACGAGAACTACTGACTGTCTGTGGAGGTACAGGTTTAGGTAAGTCAAGTTTTACACGGGAGATTGAACACTGGTTAGTTGAGAAAACTAAAGATAATGTAGGTGTGATAGCATTAGAAGAGTCATGGCAGAGAACTGTTGATGGGATTCTTTCTATAGAAGCTGATGCTCGATTATATGTGGATAGTGTAAGGGATCAGTTTGATCAAGAAACATTAAGAGATATGTATAGGAAAGTATTTGGAGATGATAGAGTCTTTGTCCATGCACATTTCGGAACTAATGATATCGATGATATCTTTTCTAAACTTAGATATTTGATTGTCGGGTGTGATTGTAAGTGGGTTATTGTAGATCATTTACACATGTTAGTATCTGCGACCTCCGAAGGAGATGAACGTAGAGCTATAGATAATATCATGACTAGGCTTCGTAGCATGGTTGAAGAAACGGGAGCAGGTATTATTTTAGTGTCTCACCTAAGAAGAATTAGTGGAGATAAAGGTCACGAGAATGGCGTGACTGTCAGCCTTTCTCATTTGAGAGGATCGAACTCGATTGCGCAACTATCTGACTGTGTAATTGCATTA
>Ga0098042_1000398_pt1 | contig 16836 bp, 6 predicted proteins | sample 9_EtaG_FD_75066 | JGI IMG/M metagenome (GOLD analysis project Ga0098042, IMG submission 75066) | Marine viral communities from the Subarctic Pacific Ocean - 9_ETSP_OMZ_AT15188 metaG | ecosystem: Environmental > Aquatic > Marine > Oceanic | place: Pacific Ocean | collected 2015-01-10
AAGTAACTTGAGCATCTCTTTGTTGTGCTTTGGTATATCTTTTTTTTCTAGGCTTCCCATAACCCGTGTCCACCTCTGATTCTCCTGAATAAGCTATAGTGGCTAGTCTTTTAAACTCACTAATTTTGTCCATGGGTATACCTAAAATACCTAAATCAGCCCACCCTTCATTTTCATAAACTAATTTTGTATCCTCACCTGCAATTAAACTAGCGATTGTGTTTACGGTTTTTTGAGGAACAATGTCGGCAAATGGAGGTAGAGGGGTTGCGTCTGTTATCACGCTCGTAAATCTTCCTTTTACTCTTTGCATAAATTGCTTCCATTTTTCTTCTTCTGATTTTTCATCTTCTCCCATTGCAAGGTTAGAAACTATTTGTGTAAATGTTAAAGACAAAATACCAAACACAGCTTGTTCAGCGCCTACGCCTAAGATAGAATTTATAGCCTCACTTTGTTCTTCTTTTGTAGCGCCAGTGTTACCAAACAAAGTGTTAAAATCAGAAATCAATCTAGTTTTTTGATTCATTTGAAAACTAGCAAAAGGAAAAAATATTCTAGCTAAAACTTTCCCCCATGTGGTTCTTTGTTTAAAAACTTTTCCTTGTAATTCTCTATCTGAAACATTTTGTTGTCGATCAACTTGACGTTGCGCCGTATCTCCTGCTTTTTTATTTACCTTGTGTGTTGACCAATCAAAACCAGGTGCAAATACATCTATGCCTTGCTTCTTCATTTCTTTACCATAAAAAGCCAACCAAGAAGTATTAGCAGCTATCTTATCAGAGTTTACTAAAAAAACTTTTAACCAAGCATCTTGGGCGCTAGCAAGTTTTCTTGCGAGTTTTGGGCCTATACCTTCGGGAGCTATTTCAGTACCATCTGTCAAATCAGCTAAAGCTTCAGCCCCTAACCCCCTATTAGCTATGCCATATCCACTTTTTTTTAACCATTCTCTAGCTTCTTTATTGGATATAAAAAGATTTACCGCTTTACCCGTTACAGCACCTCCAGCTGTTACTAGTGTGCTAGCAAGAGGGGCTAACTGCTTTACAAACTGACCGAGTGAGCCCAATGTTCTAGATACAGCAAATTTGGCAAAAGCGTCAGATAAATACTCTAACCGAGGGCTAGTATTTTTTTCATAATATAGATTACCTCTTTTGCTATTTACATAATCATTCAAGGCATCTGTTATTATTTTTCTTCTTTGTTTATCTGATATAATTTTATCCATAGCGGAACTATTTATAAAACCGTTTACTTGTTGTATTGACGGAGCGGTTTCTATATCTGATAACGCTTTCCTCAAACCACTTGCTTGTGCTGAATCAAATAATAAATTAACATATTTGTTTTTAGGTAGTCTTCCTGGTTTTGTTCTTTTTCTAAGAACTCCTGACTCTTTATCATACACACTTGATGTCTCGACTGTGTACATAGGAGCTCCAATGTCAGCTTCTTCAGATTTACCATCTAATCTAGAATAAGCAAAGTGAGTGTAATTCAAATCTTTGTCTAGTGGTTTATTGTATATATCTAAAGAAATATCACTTAACTTCTTATAATGTTTACTCCACTCTTTAGTAAACCATTCTACTGCTTCTAAATTAACTTTATCTATTTTAGATTCTACCTCGCTTGGGTTCTTAGAATCTTTTAATATTCTATTGTAAACCCTTTCATAAACCTCCCCCACTTTTTGCTCTTGCTTATCTGTTGAATTTTTAAGTTCCGTTATGGAGTCTTCTATCAACTTTTTCTCCCTTCTAAATTCTGTATCTTGTTCAGTCTCTGTGCCATCAACTGTTCTTCTAACACGAGCTAACATTCCTCTTTCGACATTATTTTCTAAGGTATTAAAAGCTTGATTGTTTGCTTTTTTCTTTTGAAACCTTTTATTATAATTTTCAATTATTTTTCTACCTATAGCTTCTGCCGTATCAAATCCTCTAATCATATCTGTTATCCCAGACAGCTTCATAAATTTATCTGCTTTTTGTTGACTTCCAAAAACTATTTCTATTTTTGAACCAAAAGCTGCGAGATACTCCATCCATTGATTTAAAAATTCACTAAAATAATTATCTTTAGGTTTCGGCGCTATAGGGCTTTTCTTTGCGTTCTCTACGCCTTCTTGAGTTTTAACAACACCAAGCATTCCACCTGTTCTTCCATTAGTTGTAAAGTTTATTAAACTATCCAATGCACGCATAGCTTCTTGGGTAGACATATTGTCTATGTTTAATTTCATAAAAGCATTGACTATTCTTTTTTCTTCCTTGGTGTATTTTATTTTACCAGGACTATCAGACTCCGCGTCAAAGGCATCCCTGCCTGTTTCTAATTGTTTTTTTACAATACCACTGAAAGTATTGAATGCTTTTTTAAGACCTGCTCTTGTTGTTTTTTCTTTCTCTTCTAGTTTCTTTTTGCTATTATCTGAAGTAGGATCTCCAAGTATCTCTCTGATTTCTTTTAAACTTAAATCTTTAGAAGGTATATCGGTTGCTAATTCAAATGCTTCCCTTTGCACTTGTTCTTGTCGTTGCTCTTGCTTTTGTATTTGTTCAGAAGAATATTTTTTTGTAGCAGCAATATCTACAGCTGGAGCCACTTTAAGTCGTGACGCTTCATCTGATTTTTTCCTTGTTCTTTTAGTTGGTTGCAGTCCTTGTAAAATCTGCTCCGCTTTTTCAATATAAACCTCTATATCATCTACATCTAATGGGTCTACCCTTCCAAACTCTTTAACAGCTACAGCTACAGGGCCATCAATGGTTTTAGATTTAGATTTTCTTTGTATTTGTTTTCTTAATCTTTCCGCTTTTTGTATTTGTTCAGTAGATTCAGCCTTTTGAAAACTTTTATCTACTCTATTTATAAATCTATCTACTGTTACAGGGTTGTTTAGATTTAAAACATTAGCTTGCTTGATAAGCGACCTAGCTGTACGAGCAGCTATTTTACCTTTTGTTTTAACGGTGTTAATGTAATTAGTCAAAGCTGTTCTTCTATCCAAACCTCTAGTCTTTGGATTTCTTACTTGTCTTCTAAGACGATTTCTTTCTTGTTCTACCTCGCTCGGCGGAACTTGAGTTTCAACCTCACCTTCTTTTCTTTGTTGGGTTGTATCTTTTTTGGGCGTACCCTTTCTGGTAACCCCATCCCTGGTGGTGTCTCCCTCTCGAACTGTTGTGCTAGTCGGGGGTTGTTCCTGTACAGGTATCTCCTTTGTGCTTGACTCTTGAACGGCATTTGTTTCTTCTTTTATAGGTTCATCTTGCTTCTTTAAATTATCATCTTCAACAACTTCTACAGGTGGTGTTCCTGTTTCTTTATCAGTTTGTTTTTTATCTCTTTCTTTAACTATTTTTATTTGCTCATCTACATCAGTTATTCGTTTATCTATATCCTCTTTTAGTGGCCCTTCTAAATCTTTTCTTTTATCTAGTAGATTTTGTCGCTGAAATAAAAGATCAGACATCTCCACCATGTTATCTGAGTTTACAATAGTTCCTTTAGTTCGGTTGATGGCAGTTTGCATTGTGTAAATCTCGTTGTATGCTCTCTGTCCTTGCTCTGGGGTTAGCTCTTTGTTAAGAACTAACTTGTCTATAGTGCCTCTTAAATTTTCAATGTTAGTAGCAGCATATCTTACAACGTCATTTCTATTGCTGCCTTTAAGAAGGGTAGTGCCTCCTAAAGTTGTAGTTGCCCCCACAGTCAACAATATGGTTTCTGCTATTTCAGTAGACCTTAATTCTGAATCTCTAACAGGTAATCCTGTTATAGAGTTGACTACGCTATTTATAGCTTTTTCAGAAAATAAAACAGGTAGTTCTTCTAATCCTACTTCTCTTAAATTTTCTACAAATAAATCTTTGATTTTACTTTTTAATTGTTCTTGAGAAAACTTTTTACCATCTTTTTTTACAAGACTTATAATAGATTTTTTAATACCTTGTACACCTGTTAAAAGTTTTTGGTTGTCACCTGCAAGACTAGTAAACAAACCATCAAGTGTAGCTATAGCGTTGCCCGCCCTTGCGGCTAATCCCAATGCTTCTTTTTCGTTTACACCTGCTTTTACTAAAGAAGCTCTCATGTCTTCTACGTTTTCAGCTACGGTGCTTGCATAGGAAGCTATACCTATTCCTGTTCTACCTGATACTCCTAAACCTTTTGCAATCCTTCCTCCACCTCTAATTAAAGCAAACAGATTAGTTACAGTTTGGACAAGGTTTTGTGCTGTTGCACCGCCATTCCAATCTGTTTCAGCAAATTTTACACTTTTTGCTCGTTCTTGTATTGTTTTTATTTCTTCATCAGATATAATACCATCCATTCGAACTTTTGTTATTCCATCTAACACTTCATTATCTTTCGTTACCATATATTCTTTACCATTTACAGTAACTTTTTTACCCTTAACATAAGAAGGTCTTTGTGCTGGATCCAAATTTCGAGATAAATTATCTGCTGTGTCTAAAGTTGATTCAGCAACACCTGCTAGAATGCCTTTTTTGTCAAAACCAAGTCCTGTTAAAGCTTGATCAGCGAGAGAAAAAACTGAAGAAAATGTGCCTAAAGCAAACTTTGCTATAGTTGTGGGTATCGATAACCCTGCATAACCTAGTTCAGTTTCAATTTTATACTGTTGCCCTTTTTGCCCTGCTTCATATAGTTCTTTTCTTTTCTTTAAATCAAGCTTATTTGTTTGTTTATTGTATTCAGGATATAAGTCGTTAACTTTATCTAGTGATTCGGCTTCTTTATCAAACTTAGCCAACAGTTCATTACGAATGCTAAATAGTTTTCTTTTAGATTCGTAGTCTTTAGTTAGTCTTATCTTAGCGTCAACTTTATTAATATCACTTTCGATATTGTTAAGGAGCTCCATTTTATAAGAAACGATTTTCTCTACCTTTCTTTTTTCTTCTATAAATTTTTCGTTTTCTTCTGTAGGTAAAATTGATTTAATAAATCGAAACGAACCTGTTTCTTGACGTTGAGTATTAGCGTCCCAAGTTGCAAAATCTCTTCTATCAATATCAAGCTCTTCATATACGTTATCTTCTAAATCTGGGAAAGAGGTAAACTCACCTTCTCTAAACTTGGGTTTACCTGTAGAAGCAGTTACATCTGTAATAATATTTTTAGATGCCGCATCGGTTAGATAGGTAGAATAAATCCTTTTTATATCTCCCTCTTTTGTTCCTGTAGATGATATACCATCGGATTTAATTCGAAGCAACATATCTTCTACGTTAACTCCTTTTGATTTCAAGAAGTCTGTAAGCTCACTAGTTTTTTCTTTTTCTGCAAAAAGGGTAGCTAAAGTGTTTTCATATTCAGTTCCTGTCTGAGGAACATCTACCTCGACCTCTTCCTTTACCACTTCAGGCATTTGATATTCTCCAGGAGTTTCAGATGGGGTTACAAAATTTTGATTAAGTACGCTTAAATCATTTTCATTAAATGCTGCTGATTCCGATGAACCATCTTCCGATGCAGAATCCGTAACGTCGTCGGGTACGTCGTTTTTTTTTTCACCGAACAGATTATCTCTTTCAACCACGCCGTAGACTCTTTCTTGATAACTAGGGTCTTTGAATTGCTCTTGAAATTCTTCAAAAGATTTGGTGTAGTAACCACCTTCTGTAAGTACGCTATATAATTTTTCTACTTCTTCCATTAGTTATCTAATTCACCAGGGTTTACTAACGTTTGTAATTTATCACGCAAAGTTGCAAAATCATTAGTGTTACCAAGTTCAATTCGTTGATTATCTTTCATTAAACTCACGAGCCTACCGCTTCTCCCTTTACCTGAGTTTTCTGTAATGACAATATCCCAATCATCGTATTTACCCTCGCTATATAAAGACAGTACCCTTCTTATAATTCCCTTTTTTATAGGATCTGCTGTTTCATCTTCAGCACTTTCTTGATCAAAAGTTTCAGCTATTTTTGTTGCTACAGACTTACCGTCTTTTTCAAGTGTTACTTCATCAAAGTTTACAGCACCTCTTTTGGTTTCTGTTGGGACAGCACCCTTATATCCAAAGTAGTCTGGATTTAAAATAAACTCAGGGTTTAATTCTTCGTTGGTGTTTGTTTCGGGGTTGAAGTTAGGATCATAATTTGTTTTCTTTTTTTTAGGATCGTATTTTGGATTCCTTATAAATTCTGGTGTAAACCCACCTTCATTATCTTTGTATTCCTGTAATAATTGCTCGTAGGAATCTTCTTTTAATTCTTCCCCATAAAACAGTTGTAATAAAACACGAGCATCTACATCAGGATTGTCAATAGGGTATGGTGTTGTCTGTATTTTTCCATCCTTGTCTTCATAAGTAACAATAAACTCTCTTTTATCAGGCACAATTTTTCCATCCACAATGCTGTTTCTTCTTTCAATATTTAAAAACCTTTCTATATTTTTATTTTTGTTAACATCTTGATTAGCTTTTACCAACAAACTGTTTAAAGCAGTGTTTGACTTTTTATCATTACCAGACATAGCTTCATCTATTAGGTCAAAGTATCCTAATTTGATTGCTTTACCACTTTTTTTCTTTTTCTTGTCGTCATCTAATTTTCTTTTCTGCAAATCAAGTCTTGCTTGATCAACCTTTTTGATACGGTCGGGTTCAATAAGAGTGTCTAAACTAGCTCTTAACCTATTCTCAACAAAGTTTATAGCCTCCTCTCTTTGTTCGTCTGTTACTTCTAATTGCCCTTTCTCGTTGTAGAAAATAAGCTTGTCTCTGTTCATTTTGTTTTTCGATAGTTCAAGCAACTTTCCATTCTCATCAACTAGCTGGTCAAACGACAGCTTGTATCCACCTTTTCCTGCAGCCATGTGGTCTGCTAGTATACTTGCAGCTGATGGGTCAATGTTAGTACCAACAATCGCTTCTGCATAATCTCTAAGGGATTGCGTTATTTCTTGACCATAAAGCTCTCTTACCTCATCGCCGTACTTACCTGCTTGCACATCAGCGAGAGATGCTTTTATTTTAGTCCCATCTGCAGTAGTAACTTCTATTGTACCTAGGGAGTCTGCAACTTTTTTAATCTCTCCATCTAAATCGACATTCTCAATATTAGCGGTAGACATTTTAACAAGTTTCGAAGCGTCTATAAAATCACCTGTTCGTGTTGAAGCCACCAACTTACCTCCATCTTGAACTAGTTTTGATACATTCACCTGTCCTGTGTTTGGATCTATAAACGTACCGTGGTCTTTGAAATTACTGTAAGCCTCCATGTGACCTTTTAAATCAGCTAATAATACACTAGACTTTCCAGTTCTTATATCCTCCATAGCCTTATCGTAATTAGTGTTGAAATTTTTAGCCGCTGTAAACATTAAGTCTGTACCTTGTTGGAGGTTTGCTCTTCTATTGTAGTATTCTCTTTCAGATATTTCACGGTTTTTTAAAGCTCGCAAATCACTAAGAGCCTGGTTTTGTGCTTGCTCAGAATATTCAGATATAAATCTGTTGGCTTCTGCGTATTCCCCCTGAGGTTGGTTTATAAGCTGCTCTGCTCTTTCTTTCTCTTGTTTTAAAATATCTGCTTTTCGTAATTGTCTTTCCGCTTCGCCTTCTTGTATAGCGGTGTACATTTCTTTGCCAATAGCACCCCAATCTAAATTAACTCTCTCTCGTCTAACGTATCCGTAACTCATAAATTATTAATTTCCTGTTAGACCTGGCATTTGATAACCTGTGAATTGGTTGAAAGGATTGGTCTGATCTACAAATACTGGCCCTACTGGATCAGGCGCTGCCATAGGGTTAAATATAGATGTTCCTAAAGCCACACTATTATTACCTATTGAATTCAGAAAACCTACTTCTCGCCTAGGTTGTCCAAATATATTAAACTGACTAAACGAATCTGAGGTTACAGAACTAGTAGGATCTATTTGTGAGGTAGCCCCTCTTGGTCTATCCAAAGGATTTTGGTTTGATATAAGCTGTTTACCAAAACTTGATAATGTGTTTGCAGCGTTTTTATTTAGTTGGGCCGCTTGCTCATCTAAATCAGCTGCTCTCATTTGCTCACCTTGAGCTTGACCTAACTTTAAACCAGCTAGATTTCTTTGAACTCCTGCTGCTCCTAGTCTTTCACGAAAGTCTGCTTTAAACAAAGCGTCATCTGAAGCTTTTCTGATTGTATCACTTAAAACGACACCTGTTGCGCCTGCTCTACTTCCTGCTGCTGCCGCACCTCTAGAGCTTCCTTCCTGTGCCCCTTGTAATGTTTGCGCTATATTTTGTATAACTAAATTTCTTTGTTGTTCAAAGCCTTCCTTAGGTATACTCATGCCTGCAAATTTATTTTCCGAAGCTATTTGTTGAGCATCCGCAAAAGCTTTTTCAGCCTTATCTGTAGCCTCTCGTGCCTCTCTTTTTCTTTTTCCTGCAGATATAAAACCTGCTGTTGAAGTACCTACCGCCACAGCTGCACTCCCTATCGCCGCTACTGTTGCCGCCTTAGCTGCCGCTGCTGTTCCTACTACTGCACCTGTTGTTAAAAATCCCATATTATAATGCTTTAATCATTTCAGTGTTGTATTTATCCCCTTCTGTATACCCACACTCTTTATATATTTTTTTTAAAGGTTCGTTGTTTATAAGGGCGTAACAAAATTTAGCTTTACTGTTATGTGCAAGATGTGTTAATGTTTCAATAAGCATAAACAAAGCTTCTTTTCTGTTCTTCCTATTTGTATATTTTTTATTAGATATAATCCAATCTACCCAAGCCACCTTTGAATTACTAAGATATAAAAAGCCCGCGCATATTGGCACTTTATCATCTGAAATTAATATACCACCTGTTCCTTCTTCTGGTAAAAAATCTTTAATTGGAGGTGTCCATCCCCAATCTTTCCACCATTTCACTAAATATATATTATAGTCAGAAGGCTCTAGCTTTCTTATATTAAATTCCATTCAACACAAAGATACTAAAAATTAAGGATAGCTTTTGAACACATCAGCTGTTAAAGCAAAAAGCTCTGTGTTCGCACCAGATCCGTTTTCTATGGTGGTGATCATGTAATGACCTAAAAGACCGTGTGATTCAGCAAGGGTGTTTTTTGCCGCCAACATTAAAGGTGTATTTGATGTAGGATTTGTAGCACCAGGTATAGTGCTGTCTACAGTTATTGAGCTTGTTCCTATAGCTGTTATTATTCCTGCTAACTTTGGTTGATTGTCAAAAACATTTATATAATATAGAAAGTCTCCTATTGATATTATAGAATCAATAGGCACAGAAAAATTAAAAATACGAGGATTAGTTACATTAAAACCTGTGGTGTTACCTATACCATTGATAGATCTAAATCTAAATGTATTAAGGGTAGCAGGTGAACTAGCAACATTTTTTATGGCTGCATAATAATTACCTTCTTTAAGTTCAAACCAAGCGTTTTGTATCGCAGCGTTTTGACCTATATCCGTGTTCATAGTAGATGTCCAAGCGCTGTCAGACTCTAAAGATAATGTTTTAAAAACCTTGTTTCTTAGTGGCTCCATGTTAAACACCGTAGTAATTTTTGCAGGATATTGAACTCCATAAAAGTTATTTCTTTTTTCATTTGAATTATGACGATACAAGTTGGCCCCCGCAAATGTGTAAAAATAATTATTCATACCAATCATAAAATCGGGATTATAAGAATAAAAAGATGGCCAACCTTTTACACCCTCACTATAGGACAATGTATATGGGATACCTGTTGGAACTTGAGGTGTAGGTGTCGGGGCTTCTACTACAGGTGTTGCTGTTTGTGTGGGTGGAGGCGGAGGAGTGGGTGTTACTGTAACCGTTGGAGGAGGAGTTGGCGTTTGTGTAACGGGTATTGGAGTAACAGGGCCAGCTACAATATTTCCGAATATACTTAGTTGCGCACTACCTTGAACAAGATAATATCCACCATCACCAGAGAAATCCCCAGGGTTTCTGTCAACATTATCATCGATTTGAGGTATAAAGGTAACTATCTCATAATCACCCGCAGGTAATGTTTTGCTGTTGTTAAATGTAGGGTTGCGTAACTCAGTAAAAACTTTCTGATTATTTTGACTAGCAGGATTTATTAAACTATCAGGATAAAATGAAAATAATTCTTTGCCTGTAGAATCTAGTATCACACCTAAGCCTGTTAACTTACCAGGGGTATGGCGGCTTAAAAATTCTGACTCCATAACAGGAGCAGCGCCAGCAGAAAATTCTATATCTTCAGGTATATTACGAGTTATTCTAGAACCTATATAATAAATTAAACCATTTGTGCCTTGATACTCCCCTATGCTAGGGTCACCTGTGTGTACTCTTATTCCTCGATATTTTCTAAGTGTGCTCATCTCGTTCTAAGTACAAAAATACAACTTTATATTCAATGCTTATTGAATGAGCGGTGGATGGAATCAGCCCAACCATTTTCTTTTGTGTATCCCCACATTAACCACTTGGAGGGAGACTGTCCTATGTATTTAATATCCAAACTAACATCATCCCAATCTTTTATTTGATCTTCTTGGTAATCATATCTATAGAGTTCTTTTCCGTAAGCGTCCTGAAATATCAAAGCTATAAACTGATATTCTTTGTGTTTAAATTCTGATCTTTTAAATTTTACATTTAAAACAGTAGATATGTGAAAAGGCTCAAACCTTATCATCGGCAATTCATTGTCTACTGTAGATTGTTGAACTGATCTATTTATAAAACGAACTCCTATATAATTTTCATAATCTTGAAGGGTGCGTTTATTTCCTAAACCATATCCCTTTAATTGGTTTTCCACACATGGAGTGCATTTAGTGTTATCTATTCCTAACAAAGCCTTCACTCTTTTTATTGAATTTTGATTTAAGGTTGTCCAATCAGGATGATCATCCCAATGTTTTTCTCTGTAATTTCTTGTGTACTCATGCCAAGCCAAAACTCTGTGAGGGTGAAACAAAGAGTAACCGTGAGTATATGCTCGAGCTGCTATAGTTATTTCTTCTCCATGAAAATATAAATAAGGATCGTGCGGAACTTCTTTGCAAAATTCACCAACAGTAAAAGCAAAATGCGCAGAATAAAACCGAGCCCTAATTGGTTCCTCTTCACGATTTAGATGATATGGAAGAAAAAACATAACGCCTTCATCGGTAAACTTATCAAACCTCATACCCCAAGGAATTTGTTCTCTTTCCTCTGGATCATTGTTTGGGTTGTAAGAAGGTATGTAACTAGTTAAAATAGGTTTTGGATCAGCAGGTGTTTGGACTTGATAAAACATATTTATACATTTTATATCCCAATCTTTTACAAACCTATGATGAGAGTCTAGTTGTAAAGTAAAGTCTTCTCCATTATAATGTTGTTGTATTTGATTTCTTGCCCAACAAGTGCCTTGAGATTCATAGTGAGGTATATCTATAATAATAAACCTGTCATCATTTTTAAATTCATTTAAATTATCCCAACCATCTTTTTTTATATCATGCTGATGAGCTATACATATTTTTAGATTTTCAGGATGTTTAGCGTTAGATATTAAATCTTTTATCGTGGGTACTAACTGTGGGTCTCGATAGCTTGCTATCTGTATAAATATTGATTTCATTTAATTTAATTTAATTTTATTTAATATAATTACTGACAATCACCGCATCCACCATCTCCTATTATGTTGCTTTGTGTTAATCCGTATGCGCCGTATTCTCTACTTTCTGCTTCACTTACCCTTTTAAATATTTCAAAACATACACTTCCTGCAACTTCAAAAAGCGTGCCTATATCAGCTTTGGGCCAAGAAGAAACACCCTTATATAGCCTATATATTAAAATTCCTGTACCATAAGCATCCGTACAGCTTCTTACAAGATAATAATCTTCAGGGCATCCTCGTGCTGCATCAAAAGCAAACCCTCCTTGAAACCTAACACCTCTTATATTTACAGGTAGTAAACCAGTTACAAGTGGGTCGCTACTAGGAGCATCTTTTCTTTGCTCTAATACATAAGTGTTTCCTGAAGCGTCTGCATATCGTGTGCCAACGTCTGCTAAAGTTAAGCTATCGGTTAACTGCTGAGTTAGCTCCATACAAACTACAGGGTCGTCACTTGGTGTAGGGTCACACATTCTAAAAACACCAAATTCTTTTGGAATAAGAGCAGGGCAATCAAACTCTCCTGCCACTTTAATAGGAGTCAAACTACCATAATAACCAGATCCTGTTCCCGATAGCCTGCTTTTTTCTGTTTGTGTTAAAGTTGTTTTTGTAGGATTGTTTCTACTGTCGTTTTTGTCGTAGAATAAAAATGAAACAGTGCCGTATTGACCAGTTACAGAATATCTTTGATTTCCAGCTGCTGCATTGAGCGTTGTTAATTCAGCATCACTTACCTCTAAAAACACACCATCTTGCCCTGAATAATTTTGTTCAAACAAAGTACCACCTTGACACGCACCAAGAAAGATATATTGGGTGGCTGGTGTGGTAGCAGGTATATCTTCTATAACGCCTGTTAATATGTTGTCTACATTTATATTTGATGCGGGTATTGTAATACCTTGTCCATTTATAGATCCATTAAAAAGATCGCCTGCTCTAAATCTTTTTCCAAGAGCTGGCGTTGCTGTAATATTAAAACTAACAACGGCCCCTTCTACACCGCATTTTATAGTTGGGTTAGCTGTATCTCCAGATAATGTGAAATGCACACCCTCTACCGCGGCAGCTCCTGTATCTAATGTAATTTGATTTACAGGAAATTGACTTACACAATATTCTGTCGGTGTTGGTGGTGGAGACCCACAATTTGGACAATTAACAGCAGGTTCTAAAATTCCATTCTGCTGTCTTCTCACTATTGTTTCGTCAGAGTAATAACCGTCTGGAGCTTTTGTCTGTAAACCCCTGTCTGTAAAAACAGCAGTAGCTGTAGAGAAACTTGCGGTGTCGATATAAAAAGTTGCTTGTGCCATTTATATTATTTTATGCGCTTGGACATGATATATCATATACCTCCCACCCTGTGTCGGCTGGACTGTATACCTTTAACGTACAAGTAGTTGTCGCTGTTAGTTTGTTAAATTTTAAAATCCCATACCCAGGGCTTTCATTAGGGTATTGTGTGTTTGCCACAACTCCGTCATTTGCCAAAGTAGGAAGTGCCTGTGTGCCTGGATTAGATGCAGAACCGTAAGGGTTTCCTGAAATAGGATCTACAAATGGCCCTCCTGAATTATTATTCATTAGTGCATTGTGAAGTTGAGGTATAAAGTTTGGATTGTTACCTGTTCCTACACCTGTGCCTGTTGCCCCTCTATATTGAGAGTCTACCACAACAGCTCCATCAAACTCTATTATGAATCTATCAAGAACTGTTTTTGCATCAAATGTTATTGTTACTTCTCCAATAGCAGCTCCTAATGTTATAGTATATTGAGCAGGGTAAGTTGAATTTATACTGCTTACAGCTATGTTTTCTCCGCAAGGAACAGTTGGTGATAAACCACCGCACCCACAACAAGCAGTGTTTGCTGTTGTATCAGAACATAATCTTACTGATGTGGACTCTCTATAATCATAAATTAAATACAGATTATTGTCCGTTGCCGTGCCAGAAGGCATGGTAAAATTAGCGTAATATTGTGTGTTTGCTTTTACAATAGGTGTTGCTTCTGCTGATGCTGCTAGTAAAGCGTTAATGTCTGTAGAGTTATTGGTATAAACTGTAGAGGATCGTAGGTATCTAAATTTATGTACAGATCTATTAAAATCAAAATCGTCAGGTGCTATTTTATTTGATATTATACTCACTAAAGCTCCATCTCCTGGAATAGCGCCAGTACCCATAATACCAGAGACTACACTATATTGAGAGACTATAGGATTGGTTGGGCTATTGGCAGCAAATGTCATTTGTCTAGAATGAATAGGTGAAGAAAAAACATTGTCCGTCCATCTATATTCATTATGTATCGTTTTGTTTGCTTGATTGTTAGTACTCAACCCTATTTGATAAACATTTAAATCTGTTTGTGAGGGACAGCTTACAGTCATTTCTATTTGAGCTGCTTCAGTATTACTTGTTGTGATTTCAACAAATATATCTTGTTCTTCAATTAAACTTTTGGGGATAGTCAGAGTGCCACTTATATAAACATCTCCAGATGTGTATTTAACACCATTATAATAAGCGTTAATTAGATACGCTGTACCTGTTAATGTTGCTTCTGACACTATATCTACACTGTTGTTTTGATCTACTATTTGTACATCACCTGCTCCAGTTGGTGTATCTTCTTCACTATGTACAGGAGTTAAATTAGATTCAGGTATAACGTAAGATATTGTTACTGTTCCTATGTCTTGACCCACATTTACACAAAAATTCGCAGAGGATGACTCAGAACCTCCTATTTGAAATATTTGTGAAGTATTACATGGTTGGCAATCAGTTAAATCAATACTAGACTCTGTATTGCTAGCTAATACAAATTCATTCATGTAAGGATCATAAGCTCCTAATTTCTGTGCACCAATAGATTGAGCAAAAAAATCTCTAAACCAAGACCTCATTCCACTTTGAGATATAACTTCTAAATTATCCCCCCTTAACTTGATGACTGCAGATCTTTTTGAGTCTGTAAAAAACACATCGTAACCCCACACAGCAAAGCTTTCTGGGTTTTTACTAATACCATATTCTTCTAACCTTGGTATCTGTGTTCCCAATACTTCTGGAACCGAGGTTAGAGCGCCTCCGCCACTTGCATCTGTAAGCAAATCTTTACCCACTAGAACCCTAGATATTCTATCTTCTTGTAGAACTAATATGTCATTTAATCTTGAGTGTAGTTTTCTAACAGGGCCAAAAGAATCTTCTAGAGGTTTGAAGTTTAACAAACCTAAATTAAATTCATTAAGTTTATTGATATTTGTTTCATCATTAAAAACTCCACTGTAAGTTAAATCTGCAAACCTGTGCGCTTGTTTATATAATTGACCTGATGTTGTAAAAGTTCTGTTTCCAAAGTTAATCTCTTTACCTTTGATAGAATCTCTGATTTTGTAACTTTCTACTCCGTTTCCAAAAACAAGGCAGTTTGCAAAACCTGTGTCTATTATAGCGTCTTGTGCTGTTACAACTCCTTGGTTTTGAAAGTCTATTAGTTGGTTTTGACTAGAACCCGTGTGTTGTCCTTTTGCGTCTATAGCAAAAGATTTGTCGTTTTCAAACCATACATCTGGTAAAGCTTCTCCTGGAAGTGTCTCAAACACCACACCTGAATCTGCTCTAATTACTTCTATTGTAACACTAACAAAAGAAGTTTTTCTGCTTCCTCTATTTCCACTACCACCACAACCATGTGTACCTGTCATTAAAAATGTTCTTTGCCCATTGGTAGTATTATTATGAAATCTAAAAAAGTTTGTTTGAACTGCACATCCTGCATCATCCAAAATAGGTCTCCCTGCTGCAGACGCTGGCGTAGAGTTGTAACTAAACAAAACTTCCTCTGGGTCACCAGCCCCAGGTGTTTTTATGGCTATAGCGGGTAAAACATTTTGCAGGTTTTCCCCTTCAAAAAACATTTGAAACGCCCCTTTATTTAATGGATTTGCAGCCACTGTTCCTTGCTGTGTGTAGCTTTTAGATGCAACCACCGTTGTTTCTATAAAACTAGTTCTTTTTTCACAACGTTTACCTGATCCTCTTCTTACATGATCTATGAGAAATTTAACCCTAGAGCCTGCAGGAATATCATAATCTATAAACTGATTTGCGTTAGCAGGGTCTTCTATATTTACAGGGTATATAGCAATAGGGCAACCATTTTTGCTTCCTCTTGTTCCTGTAAAGGTTCCTTGAGCTATTACATTATTAAAATTATCACCATCATCTAAAGCAAAGTTAGGTTTCATTTTCATATATACCCCAGCGGGTACTTCTATATCAGTTCCTGTATTTAAAGGATCATCTATACTAATAAAATTTTTTGGTTGAGTTGATTTATCTAATACTGTAGCAAACACGCAACTCGCTTTTGGGCCTCCCGCATCTTCTTTTACAATCAGTCTATCACCTGTTTCTACTTTGTTTGCATTTTCCCCTTCTAATAAAAAGTACACATCTCCAGCTCCATCAGGTTTAAAAAATATACTAGTGTATATCGTTTCGTATGTAGCTTTATCTGGTTTTATACAGAACTTATATCTCGTAGCCCAGAGAGGAGCTATTTGTGCAGGAGGGCCTCCAGGTTGCCCCCCAGGTATATTTACCTGTATTTTGTTTATAAGGTCAGAGTTTCCACACGGTACATGAATGGTATTAGTAGGGCTAACCAAAGCAGTGGATGATCTGTTAAATTCATCCATGTATATTATTCCTATTTCATAACCTCGATTACTATGTAAACTAAAATTACTTGTTGAGCTTGAGAATGAAACTTCAGAGCTTATAAATTGATAATATTCAACTATGACATTAAAGGTGTCCACATATTTCATTGCTATCGGTTGGATACCAATCGTGTTCTGAGAGCTTGTATCTGCGAATATTCGTATAGGTTCATTAAAAGCTGAAACTCCACTTTGATTTTTAGTATACGGTGATAATGTAGTAGCAAGAGCACAGTTTATAACATCAGTTAAAGTAACGCCATCGCACGCAGTAGATACGGGTTGTATATTAGATGCTGTGCCCATTTTGGCTTGAAAATCCGCGTCTTGAGACAAAGCATAAGCTGAGTCATAGTCTTGTAGCAGAGAATAGCTAAAATCTATAGAGACATTACTGTTTATGTC
>Ga0098042_1000400_pt1 | contig 16826 bp, 27 predicted proteins | sample 9_EtaG_FD_75066 | JGI IMG/M metagenome (GOLD analysis project Ga0098042, IMG submission 75066) | Marine viral communities from the Subarctic Pacific Ocean - 9_ETSP_OMZ_AT15188 metaG | ecosystem: Environmental > Aquatic > Marine > Oceanic | place: Pacific Ocean | collected 2015-01-10
TCTGTTACGGTTAAATCGTCTTGTACTTTTAGATCAACTGTAGACAAACTTGCAAAAGCATCCACAACAGCAGCGCCACTACCAGCACCGTCTAGGTAAACTACTTTTACATCGCCCGGAGGTATAGTTACAGTTGCTCCAGTTCCTTGTTTTATAATTATGTTCTGAGAGCCACTTGTTCCATTTTCAATAAAATGCAATCTACTAATGGTGTTTGGCGCTATAGTAATCGTGCAAGCTGAATCCAAAGTGCCAGTGTATTTTATAAAAATAGCGCGACCGGGATCAGTTGCACCATCGGCTACTGTGGTGGTGTGCGTATCGGCATTGGTCGTAATAGCTTCAGTGCCGAAAGAAAGAGCTTCAGCCACCAATTCTAAATTTGTATTTGTAACATTTCCCCAATTTCCTGACTCGTCACCTGTAGCCATTTCATTGAGTCGTAAGTCATTGACGTATGTACTTGCCATAATATTTCCTGTATTAAATTATATCATTATGCTGCAATATCTTCCCAATTAGCTGTTTGGCTAGGAGACACTTCAGTAATAGTTGTTGTTTGATTTGGAGATACTTCAGAATAGGTTGCTGTTTGACCCGGAACAACATCTCCCCATATAAATAAATTTGATGTTGCACCTGTTCCTAAAATACCTGTTAAAGATGTATTTGAATCTGCTGTTACTGTTTCTGAACCTAAAGCAGATGTACCTACTAAACCAGTTATTGATAAAATGTTGTTAGTAACTAAACCTAACGTGCCTAAACCACTAGTCCCTACAATTCCAGTACAAGCAGTATTTCCATCGCAAGAAACTGTTTCATCACCCAATCCTATTGTTGATGCAGTTCCTGATACTCCTGTTATTGCTATACCAGAAGCAGTTAAAGAATTTACTGCTGATGTTCCTACTACACCTGTTTCTACTACATTAGCATCGCCAGAGGTTACTAAAGAGTTTAGTGCAGATGTGCCTACTACACCTGTTTCCGTTACGTTGGCATCGCCAGTTACACTTGATTCGTTACCTAATGATGTTGTACCAGATATGCCTGTGAGACTGACTGATATGTTTACAGCAACAGCTTCCCCCCAAGCACCACTTCCCCATGTACTGCGACCCCATCCTGCTGACACTTAAATTCCTATGCTATTCTTATGACAGCGTTTGATGCATCAGCAGTTGGAAATGTGATTGTAAATGAACCAGCAGTTGATGTTTTATCACCACCGAAATCAAATACAGCGACTGCTGGATCACCCGATGCTGAATCATTATAAATCATACAACCCCTTGCAGTTACGGTAGCTGTACCAAAAGTTAAATCTGCAAAATCAGTTAACGCAGTCGTTCCAGATGTCGATGGATCAACACGAGTCAGCGAGTTACCTTTTGCGGTGTAATTTGTACCGCTTGCTTCATTGGTTGTTGTGTACGCTGTTGTGGCGGCAGACATGGTAGCAGAGCTAGTATATAGCGCCAATCTAAATGTATTGCCTCCAGAGTTTTTAAAATTGTGTACTCCTTCTAAAAGCTCTTTTTTAAAGCTGGTACACATAGCTTGAGTTATAGCCATTACAGCCTCCTTATTATATTTGCTAGTTCTTTATGACCTTGTTTTTCTAATTCATTACATACTGTGCAAAGATGGTTTTTAATACCTTCTTTTACATAGTAAGCAATTATCATTTTACACTTATCTCTAAATGCATATGCTTGAGCTTTAACCATAGGATCAGCCCCATCGCTAACAGAAATTAATTTTTTTGTAGCCATTTCTGCTATTTCTTCAATGCTGTGACCTCTGTTTTGAGTAGTTTGTACTCCTACGTCACCTATTGATATTTCAAATTTATCTGTTTGCATTAGTATTTATCTGGCTCTACTGGTGTTAAATCTTTTCTATTTATTATACCAACTGGTTTTTGTTTTTCTTCTTTTTCTACTTCTGACCAGTTACATACTTTAATTGTTCCATCTTTGTCTTGATAAGTAATTTTAGGATCATCAAGTCTATGATAACCATATAGTTTTTCTTTTATATCTATATCAGTATCTATCAATGATGATCTAGGAGCAACAGCTATTTTCATTCCTGCATCTATGCATTTGGAAATCCAGAACTCAACACATCCTCTTCCAGCCTCTGCAAAATGCATATTCGATCTATAAGTAAAATCAACACCAAATATAGAAAGCTTTCCAACTTTTGCCCACAAAGCAAATGCTATAGCATAAGCAACTGTATTGTTAAAGTAAGAACACCCTAAAGAGGAAACTATTTTATCCAAAGGATATTCTATTGCATAAGGAACTCTTTCGTCTAATTCGCATGTGTATATCGGAAAATTAACTTCAGGCAATTTAGCCCGCATCATTCCTGTCATGCTACCAGCATCTTCTGTATCTAAAAAACGACTCATTGGGTCAAGAATAAAAGCTCTGCTTATATTAGGTAAAACACCTATCATTGCATTTATTGCCCAAACTTCATCAAACCATATACTGTGAGTCTGAGATAAATGAAAATCTATCTGACTTTGACCCATAGCAACTACTGCAACATCCTTGCCTTCTAGTTCTTCTATGGAAAGCTGACTAAGCATTGATTCTTCTTTGACCACTCCTGTACGCATCTTTTCTATTATAGCTATCTGACTCTAGGGTTAATTTACCAAGAGCTTCTTTAAATCTTTTATCGTAATCAGATAATATATCTGCCTCTCCCTTCATAAAAGTATACGCTTCTACTAAGCTAGCATAAAGCAATACTTCAGAGGCATTAGTACCAAGCCAAGAAGTGCCATCAGATGATGCTGTTATTGACTCTGGTATGTAAAAATAATGAAGCTCTACCGTAAATGTTGAGCTAGGCGTTGGGGCTACTATAAAAAAATCATCGTCAAATTGACCATAATATTTAGGCACACCAGTTGCAGACTCTACTGGAAAAGCCTCTCTAATAAAATTAACGTCTTTATTTAAAAGATAATTGTAGTTATTACTACTATCAATCACCGCTAAAGAATATGGATATAAATAATCGTCTGGTGTGGCTAAATAAGAATTACTTGTTGTCAAAGATGCTGTGACGTTTTTTCTAAAATTAGGTAGCTCAACTGATTTAATAATTCTGTTTTCTGCTTGCACTATAATATTTGTAAGATTACTTACAAATGTTGTTTCTGTATTTTCAGTATAATCTTGTATAGCTGCTTTTAATGTTGTAAATGTCCAACTCATTCTGTACTCACTGTTAATTTACCGACATCACCTGTCATTTTAAGACCCATAGTGCTTGACCCAAATATACTTGAACCTCCACCGATAGGATTAAAAGAAAAATAGCTTGTTGAATCTTTCTCACCTTTATCAACTCTAGGATCAAAAAGAGACTGGACATCAGATGCATCAACATCACCTATATGTAGCTGAGGATGATCTTCGTCAAAACAATCACTACAAACTCTTAAACCATTACGAATTTTATCTGTAACTTCATATCGCAGATCATTTAGCTTAAAAGTAAAACCACATCTATCACATTCTCCTAATGCTTTAGAAGCTCTTGCATAGGACATATTAATATCGACCTTGTACTAAATCAGGCACAAATCTTACTGGTGCTCTTTCTCTATCAGCTTCACTGACCTCATTCCAAAGTTGATCGTATCTTTGTTTTAATATTGGTGCTCTTGCGATAGCTTCATCATTTTTTGTGCATATGTTATAAGCTAAAGCATATGTCAAACATGGTAAATATCTAGTAGGCACATCAGCATTATTAGAAGCTGGATTACCAGCATCTTCAACTCTGCTAATGAAATCATATACTAATGTATATGTATCTCTACTATCAGGTGTAGACCATAAAACAATATTAGATGCACCAACATTTTTATCAACAAAAAATTGTGTTGGTTTTGATTGATTCAACTTTGTTGCTTGATGATTATATTCTGTTCTAGATATTCTTCTAAGCCTTTGATCGAACTGTTTATTTACATCGCCAGAATCTGTTCTTATAAATGCATCTACCACATCTAATGCTGTGCTAGGCAATGCATAACTGCTAGTGCCCGCAGTCAATGTTTGCGAGTTCTGTTCTATTGACCAAAGATTTAAACCTTTGTTTTGCCATTCTAAAAAAACTAAATTTAAAGCTCTTTTAGCACTTCTGAAATCATATCCAGAACGCATCTCCATACCACAAAGATCATAGGCTTCTTCAAGAATATCTCCTATGTCTAAGTTAAATGTTGTTGTCCCGCTAGTAGCCATTGTTTATTTTCTAATCCTTTTAATTTTTAAAGGTATCTTTATTTTTGACTTCTTTTTTGCAATTTTCTTTTTCAAAGTCTTATTCTTTTTGCTAGATCGAGCCTTAGCAATCTGATTCCTCATAAGTGCTCTAGACATAACCATTTTATCTAAACCTTGCTGTTTTTTTAGCTATCTTTTTTGGCTGTTTAACAAACTGTTTACCTTTAGCTGTACCTTTTCTTTTAGCTCTTGTTGTAGCTGCATACTCAGCATCACTCAAAGACTTGATAGCTTTACTAGGTAAATAGCGTTCGCCTGTCTCACTGGATTTTTTTCCAGATTTAGTACGCCATTTTTGTTTGCCCCAATTTTTTAGAGACCTTTGTGATTTTCTTAATGGCATTACTTACCCTCTTTTCTTCTTATAGCTTCTTTACCTTTTTTTGCTATAGATGCTTGTTTATTTTTTCCTTGAACTTTAGCTCTTTGTTCTAGAACTGTTAATATTTGTATTTTTCTAGCGTAAGGTTTATTAATTCTTTTTACTTTAGCTACAGTAGCTCTTGCATCGGCTGGAGTAGCATATTTAATCCCTACAGTATCTTTTGGGTTTTCATCTGTATAGAGCCTTCTATCACTACCTTTTGGTTTTTTTCCAGTGCCTACTTTTGGGTCTCTATTCTTCTTCATCTCCAAAACCTTCACTGTAAAGATTGTTAAAAGTTATTAATGGGTCTAGATAGCTTTCATGTGCCTCTGCTGAATGTATGTGTTGAGATGGCGCAAAGTCTGGTGCTCCCTCTCCAGTTCTCCATAAAGCAGGACTTGTAGCTCTTACCCTATTATTTGGTAATGCTATAAGGTTGCCCTTCCAAGGACAATCTTCCGTTATGTATAAAACATGAGACTGTTTGTGTTGTGCTGGATCATCTGCAATAGAGTTATTAGTATAGTCTACAGTAAATAAATATTTGCCTTGATAAAAGTCATTAGCAATTTTACATAGCCAAGGACTAGAGCTTACTCTATCCATAACAATTACAGAGTGGTCTCTTGCTTCAGCATCCCAAGGTTGAGCTAAGTGATCTTCCATTGGTAGCGCCCATTCCTCTACTGGTATGTCTGCTACTAATGCTTGTATCGGCATCCTTGCCCACATAGCACCTCCATGCACATTTTCTAACTCTTCATCGCTATCTATCTCACAACCTGTAAACACTACCTGAAAACTTAATGATCTATCAGGAATAGTATTTACTGCGATTGCTAAAGCATGAATAAATTCTCCATGATACCTTTGATGATTACAAGTAAACTCTTTTCTTACCCAGCATTTGAACTGAGGTATATTGCTTATTAAATAGGACATAATTAATCGTCATAACTTAAATTATCCACATGATAATTTAAAGTAAGCTCTTCTCCTGTTTTAATTTTTTTTGTTGTGAAAACATTAAATGTTTTATAATCATCCCAATCTAATTCTAAAGATAATTCACAATTTGCATTTTTAGAATGATTTAAAAAACCGCCTATTGATGTTCTGATATACCCACATATAATTGGTACTTTTATGTGTGACATACCAAGATCAAATTCTTTATCTATATCTTTAACTGCAAACAAACCAAAACCTTCTATTGAGCTTTTCTTAACCTCTATACAATCTGGTAAGGGTTTATAATAAAATTTATTGTAAATAGGATACATCAGTTTCTGTATCCACCCCCTTTTGCTTTGTACTGCTTTGCAAGCATTTGAGCTTTTCTAGCTGACCACTGACCGGGCTTTCCACCTTTACTACCAGCTTTTATTTTATTAAATAAATTTTTACGCATAGTAGGTTTAGTGTAATTACCAGCCTCATTTACTCTTGATTTTTTAGCTCTACTCACTTCTAACACTTCCATCTTCTACGAGCTTGTCTAATTCTAGAATTTGGATCATTTCTAGTTTTAGCAGAACTCTTTTTTAATTGACCTAAAGACCTAGCGCAGAAAGATTTCCTGCGCTTGGCTGCTTTACTACCTTTTTTAACTTTGCCTGTAACTGCTGTTTGTAACTTAGAACCCGGATTTGCTTTTCTGTATGCAGCAACTCCTTTCTTTGTCATTCCAGCACCAGACTCGGTAGAACGATAATTAGCTCCCTTACCCTTTGTTGTTCTAGGTATAGGTTTATCTCTTTTCCTTTTGGTCATAAGATTACTTACCAAATATTATTTTGGCTTAACGTGATCTTTTATCTTGACGACCTCGTGAACTGGTCATGCCACCACCAAACATTCTTTTGACGTATTCGTTATAGGTTTGTACTTTAGCTTCCCTACCTGTTTCAGTAGCTCCACCGCCCATAACTCTTCCACCGCGAGACATGCCTTTGGTTTTTTTCATAGCTCCACCACCAGACATATACTTGGTTGACTTACCACCGCCAGCCATGTACTTAGTAGATTTACCACCACCAGCCATACCTTTTGTCTTTTTCATGGCTCCTCCACCTGCCATTCCCTTCGTTCTCTTCATGGCTCCACCACCTGCCATGCCTTTTGTCTTTTTCATAGACATGCCACCGCCAGCCATACCTTTAGTTTTCTTCATAGCCATACCGCCACCAGCCATGCCCTTAGTTCTTTTTGTTCCTGCCATGATTTTATTTCCTATAAATTATTTTTTAGCAACTTTCTTCTTAGAAGATTTTTTAGTTACTTTTTTCTTAGATACTGTTTTTTTCTTTACTTTTGCTTTCTTAGAATCAGTGGGTGTTTTATCACCCACATCATCTTTTTTTGCATTGGAAGTAAAGGAATCTTTAACATTATCTTTCTTAGATGTTTCACTATTCATTTCTGCGCATTTTCGTTCTGCATCAGATAAATCTGGATCAGGTCCAAACACAGGTGTATAAACACCGTTGTCCCCCAATTTGAGAACTTTATATTGCGCAGGAAATTCACCAGTTTCTGAAATGACATATGTATTTTTTGCCATGTTCTTCTCCTGTTAGTCAGAATAAACCTTAACCATCTCTAATATGATGGAATAAGTATCTCCTGAAGAGTGACCTTTTGTAGTAAAAAGAATGTCTCCATTTTTTCCACTACCTGCATTATTTGGAATACCACCAAAATCTTTAAAATCCATGTGTCCATTACTACTTTCAGCTAATTCCATAAGTAAAACATTGGTAGAAGCATTAAAAAATAATTGAACAGACATGCCTACAATAGCATGACTTACTCTCATAACACGAACTTCAGAACAGGCAATGCCTTCCGCATTAGATGCCAAAGCAGATACGTCTACTTTAGCAACAGCAGATTCGCCAGTACCATCACTGACGTTGGTAAACTTCATAATAGCGTTTCTTGGTCCATCTTGAATAGTTTGTGAAGTTACTGCATCAGCCATTATCTACTCCTTATTAAGATTGGTCAGTAAAAGCTGGTACGTCTGCACCTTCTTGATTACCCCAAATGTACCAATTAGTGCTATCTTTTCCTAAAATGTTAATTTCAAACAAACCAAAATCTGTAAGAGTTAATATAGAGTTAGAGTTACCATCAGCGTAAACAGAAACATTGTCTGCATTAGAATCTAAATGAATAATTCCACCTATAAAGAAATTAGTATCTGAACCTGTATCAATAATAAGATTTTGAGCTTCTTCTGCTGCACCACCATAAATAAATTTAAAGTAAACACCAGCAGCAGGGCTTGGCAATGTAAGAGTTCTGTCTGCTGTAATAGCTGGAACTACATTAGTACGACCACCATTAGCTGTTGCTGTTAGCGTTGTATCAGCATCAGTTAAAGCGATAGGTGTAACTTTCATACCATCACCATCTAAAGTAAATTCAGTGGTGAAAGCACCTGTTGTTGAATTTTTAGAAACGACTGTAAAGCCGTTTTCAGACCTTACTGGTCCGTTAAAAGTTGTGTTAGCCATTTATTTCTCCAAAAAAGAAAAACTCTATCATCTTGGCAAATGTCTGCTAGGTCAGTTGATAGAGAAATTTAATAACCCTAGATATAAAAAAAGGGAGACCCTATTAAGAGCCTCCCTTATGTTCTTACGAACTACCCGGTGAACCGAAAATACCAAGTGGATCAGACACACCAAAACTGTATCTTTCTCTACTTTTGTATCTCACATTACCAGTATCAAAGTCTCCATCCATAGATGTAGTCATAGGGCTTCTAACGAAATGTTTCAAGCCGTCAGGTACATCTGTTGTTAGGAAGAAAGCATTTGTATCAGTTAAATAGTTATTCACTACATAACCTTCTGGTATTGCACCGTTTGTCTTAATTGCATTAAGATCATTGTCAGCCGTTCCAGTTCTGAACTCACTTTGTAGCAATCGTGTTGCAACAAACTGAAGGTCAGAAGGTACGATTAACTTTCTAGGTCGTGCTGCAATTTTAAGACCTCTTTCGTCAACAAATTTACCAATTTGAATGATCGCATCTTCTAATGATGTTTCGTTCAAATCAGCGCCTGTTGTTGGTCGGTTTGAGTTCTTACCACCACTCACAAGAGGGTGTCCATCACCACCAGTTACTCCATCACCTGAAGCTGTGAACAAATTCACACCATCACCTGATTGGAAACTGTTTGTGAAACCATTGTTGAGTAGGAAAACTGCTTTGACCTGTTTTGTGTATGCCATTGCACGAGCAAGTGCTTTTGTATAACGACCAGAAAGACTTACATATAAATTATCTTCCATAGCTTCTTCTGTAATACTAAAGCCCATTGCTATTGTTTCGTGTGTGTAGCGAGCCACAAAAGATTCTTGTGCAACATCATAAGTGATAGCTGAACCTTCATCTTTTACAGGTGCTTGACCAAATCCAGATAGCTTCAACTCTTCTTCAAATGATCTCTCAGAGTTTTCAGTTACATAGATTTCTTCGTGTTGATTTTCGTAATTTGCGTATTCATCTCCAAACAGAGCATTAAGTCCGGGGAGAAGCTGTTTGAGCTCTTGCGCTCTCGATATAGCTGCCATAATTTATCTCCCTTAACCGATACCAGTTGTATTTAACAACTGATGTCCTACGTTAAACATTACTAGTACGTCAGTAAAGCTGTCACCTACAGCACTATCTGGACCATCAACAAAGTCAATGATCTTCAAAGGTAGTGTGTTAGTTGTTGCTGCCGTACTTCCATCTACTGCATTTCTGCTTCGACCAATAGTCGTTGATCCTGCTGTTTGCACTATGGCGACATTCTTACCAAGATCGTCTTGAGTAAGAGCTTCGTCTGATTGCATTTGCATAATCAAGAATGGGTCAGAAGCGACATAAGCTACTATGTCATCTGCAGCAGTTGATGCTGGATAGAAATTATTGGTTGTAAATTGTTTCGTTGTTGGGTCTGTGTAAGCACATCCAAGGAATACACCTATAGGAGTAGCAGAAGTAGTTCCTGTATCCTTTTGAATAGTTGTATTTGGGTTATCGTCACCAAATTTTACAAAATCACCATAGAAAATTGATGTTCCAAAAGCGTTTTTAATTTTATAGTGCGTAACCTTAGCATTGTATGCGCAAGACACTAACGACCCTACAGGCGATGCTCCATGAGGAGTTGCTGTTGCGGCCATGATTGTCTCCTGTCGATACTATCGACTAATTAGTTTATGTTAAGACTTTATGAGTCTTTACCAAAGGATGATCTCGTTTTCCTTTCGAATATACCTTTAGGCATACGAGGATCATTGTCTTTAAAATAGATGTTATCTACTGATTCCATCTGTGTTTTTGCAACATCAGAAAAATGTTTGTTTCTTGCTTCCGCAATCTCTTTTGGCATTTTACATAATAATTGCCCACCAATCTCAATATTACCTTTCTTTGCCCACTCAGAATTATGATCCATCATTTGATTTTGTAGTTCTGGATGATCTTCCAATCGACTTGGTTCCCATCCTTCCCTAAATCTTCTTGATACATTAGTGTTATCAGTATTGCCTAAAGTGGCAGTTCTGATCCATCTAAATACCCATCCTTCTTGTTTTGCAGGGTCTGGTAGATTTGTGGGATTTTCCCAACTTTGTATTCGTTGAGCAGCTTCTCTGCTGTCTAAAGCCCTTGGGCTACGCTCTTGTTTTTGAGACTTCTGATTAGAGCCTCCTGTCTTTTGAACAGTATTGTCTTGCTCTGACATCATGTCTCCTTCAGTAATTGATTTGCGTATTGCTCTGGCGTTATCCCTAGTTGCCGAGCTAAAGCAACTTGAGTTTTCGTCAGTCGTATTTGCGTGGGTTTTTTGTTTCCGCTATCCCTCGTTGCGGATGCAACAACCGTTTGAGGTTGTCGTTTAGGTGTTTCTTTTTCAATGACCATTTCTGAATCATTAGTAGCTTGAACACCAAAAAAACTTGGAAATTCTTTTCTCATTGCTTTGTCAACTTCAGCATAATATTCGTCTGATTTTGTTTCAGGAAGTATGCCTCTATTGCGAAGTCTTTGATCCATAGTTAAAGCATAGGATGTCATTTCTCTTTGAAATGGTTCTTGTCCCATAAACCAAGGATTATTGTTTGCCCACTTTTCCATATCTGGATCGAGTTGTCTTTGTGGGGCTTGTTCTGGTTGTTGTTCTATTTCTGGCAAATTAGCTTGAATTTGACTTTGCACTTGTTGTGCAGTCTGTCCAGCTTGTTGTTCTGCCAAAGTTGCTTTTGAAAGAAGCTCTTGAGCCTTAGCCATGCCATCAGCATCGCCTTCTTCATAAGCTTTTTTGTATTGTTGTGTGGCGCTTTGTTTAGCCCATAAAGCATTGTTGTACGCTGTTTTGTTAAGGGCTTCACCGCCTTGTTGTACCATTTGCTGTAATCGCTGATTTTCTTGCATTACAGTCTGTAATCTTGTGGCTGCTTCTTTTGCTAATCTTTCTTGTGCCTCTGCTGCTCTACGTTGTTCGTGATATTCGTACTTTACTTGATTGATACGATCTGCAGCTCTTTGACTATAATTAGCTATTTCACTGTCAACATCATCATTTTCAACATTAGATTCAGCAGTTTTTGCCTTTTTGGGTTTACGATCTTCTTCTGGAACATCGTCTATAATCTCAACTTCTATTTCTTTAGAAGGATTTGTATTTATTTCTGTGGTAACACCAAAAAATTTATCTTCACTGGATACTGATGGTTCAGTTTCAATAGGCTCTTCGTTTATAATTTCTGCTTCACTCATGCTCTTACTACTCCTGTAGGATCATCAACAACTGCTTCAACAGTATCATCGTTAATTAAACGAAACTCTTGTCCATACATTTTCATGCGAGTGCCAGAATAAGCACGAAAGATAACCCAATCTCCGATTTTACACCAAGGACCAGTAGGGAATCTGTTTTTCTCTTGATAACATTCATTGCCCATTTTTAAAACATATCCGCAAATATTAGATATTTCTTCATCTCTAATTGTTTGTGATGCCTTGACTATACCGCCTTTTGTTTTTTCATCTGCTTGAGGCATAGCTACAAGTATTTTCCAACCTTTAGGTTCTGGTAGCTGACTTTTAACATCATCTCCGACCACAGGTTTTTCAACACTGTCTGGCTCTGGAATATTTTTTAAATCTTCTTCGCTCATATTGCACGACCTTTAGGAGTCGAGTTCCTTATTCTCGGATGTTTTTTTCCACCCAATCTAATAATTCACGTTCAGCCAAAGCCAAACCTTCTATTATCCCAGCCATTTTCTGATAGTCGCTGTAATCCTTACAAGCACCTGTAGAAATATGATCGGCATGTTGATTCATAATCATTCGCAGACGGTTTTTCAAAAACTCAGAAAGAGATGCTCTCTCCATTTTTTCTGCTTGCTCTGCGATATTATTATTCATTCTTATTGCTATCTTTCGCTATTTCTATTCCTATGTCAAGTCCTTTTAAGTATTCTTTTCTTGCAGATTCATTTTCTATTTGCTGATTCTCTAGCAAATCGCTAGCAACTCGCTGTCCTATGCTAGCTGCTGCCATATCCTCTTGAGATTGTATTCTTTCTTTTTCAATCAAATCTCTGTTCTTAGATTTCACAGCATCAAGTTGTAATCTTTGTTGACCCTCTTGAATCTTGCGCTGAACCTCAGCTTCTTTGATAGCCACTTCTCTTTCTTTCATTTGTATCAATGGGTCTTGTTGTTGCTGTGCTATACGTTCTTGTTCTGCTTGTGCTTGAGAGGTTGCTGTGACCCTTCTTGCAGCTTCTGCTACCAAGGTTGATAGACGTTTTTCAACATCTGCTGGTAACGGCTCACCTTCAGGCGGCAACTCTGAACCCATCTCTCTTTCTATTTCTTTTCTAAACTGCATTGTCAAATGCTCATTTATGTAAGCAGATGCAGATGCCAGTATTGATTGAGCAGTAGGCGATGCTTCTACCATTTGCAATATTTCTGGGTTTTGTTGCGCAGCTACCACTGTAGCAATATGGGCTTCATGGTCTTGATATGAAAATGCTTTAACAGGCACACCATTAATTAAATTCTGTACCGCAGTAGCTGGATCAACAGGTTTAATATCATCTTGATCGGGTACAATATCTTCTACGTTTCGTATACCTAGCACTTCAAGCATTTGCCTATGTAACTCAGGCAAGTTATACATTTGAGGTGATTGTTGAGCTAGTTGCATAGCAGCTTGATACTGCATGATCCTTTGAGACATTGTAGCTGCATTTGGATCAGATACTGGTAACACATCTATTCTTCTATCAAAATCTTCAACTTTAATAAACTCATTATCATCCATTTCGTATGGGTATGAAGGCTCAGTAAAGTCTTTGATGATGTTTACCAATATATCAAATTCTTTTCTCATAGAGGCGTGAAGCCTAGCTTGCACAGCACTCATTACTTTTTGGTTTCTTTCTAGTAAAGCTAATGTAGTACCAACAGGTGCTTGATTATTCATATCAGATACTTTCATATCCGAAATGCTAGCAAAACGCCTACCTTCTTCTACTATGTTTTGCAGTAATGTGAATAGCGTTCCTGATGGTTCTTTGTACGGTAAGAAGGTTATGTTATCTCGTATTGCACCACCGGGCACATCTACATCCCTAAATTCACCCGGCATAATCGGTGTATCATCACCTTTGATTCTAAGACCTCTGGCTTTTAAACCGCCCGGTAGATTAGATAAAGTACCTGCATCTACTAACTGTCGTAATATAGATGTAGCTGATTTAGCTAATCCCCCGACCATATGAATCAAACCAAATCCATAAAATCCTAATCCGGGTAGATATTGGTAATGAACGAAATGCATCCTTCTGTTTTTCTGCATATCATCTTCGTACCAGTTTCTACGAATACTAAGTACAGTGCCACTAGGATAATCAAGGGTAACAACATAAGGTAAAGCTATACCTGTTTGAGCACCTTGTTCATTTGTATCTTCGTATCCTACTAGGTCAAGATCAACGTGCATTTCAAGCAGAGTGTGACGATCATCATAGTTATAGGTGCTCGACTCACCTGTAAGTTCGTTGTATTTTTTATTTATCTCTGAGGTGTTAGAGTCTGGTTCTGGTAGTTCTACATCTCTGTAAAAACCACTGACCTGCATCTTGCGTATATCGTTGCTTGATTTACGCATAACATGCGTTATTCTTTCACAAGTTATTAAATCAGTTGCTCCGTAGTTAACAACCACATCTTCTGCTGGAACAAATATAGAGCAAGGTCTGCCCATATTAGAATCATAATAAACTTTTCTAAATGCTGATCCAGCCAAAGGCAAAGAAAACAACATCTTTTCTGTTTCTGTTCTGTACTCTGACATTTCGTATGTCAGTAAGTAGTTTAAGTAATCTTCTACTCTTTGTGATTGTTTTTCTTTTTCTTCTGTGATCTTGCCAACAATCTTTGTTCTTACTGGTCCTTGAGCTGGAAACATTTCAGATATAGATTGTGATTGAAAACGTATTACTGCTTCACTTAGCATTGGATGGAATACACCACAAGCTCCAGACCAAGGTGTTGTTCTTTCTTCTATCTTCAAACCTAGTTGATCTAAGCCCTTCATATAGGTTTCTTCCCATTCTTTTCGGGAATCTCTATCACCCATATAATCAGAGATTAGTTTATTGCCAAGTGAAATTAATTCATTATCATCAATAAAATCGGTTAGATTAGAATTAAACTCAGCTTCATCTGTCTCAGGTGCATCAGGTTTGAAATCAATAATCATCCCGCCATCATCGGTTTCGATGGCTACAGAATCTGGATTTTCTATAAAAATCTCTAGTTCTTCTGGGTCTTGCTCTACTGTGCCCTCAATAGGAGTAGCAGGTTGTCTTTCAATAGCCAAGTCAAATCCTCTGATTTAGAATGTTTATTAATAAAAAAAACATTATTTCTTTTTAGTTTTAGATTTTTGTAAAGTTTTTTCTAATTTAGCTGCTTGACCTGCATGTAAACGAGAAGCCATTTTTAACTCTTTAATCATTTTCTTTGTAGCTGCTTCTGTCATTTTAGCCATTTTTTTTCCTTTTAAAATTTATTTTTTAATAATAATTAGCAATACGATTCTGTACGAAAGGTTCATCTTCTTCATCGCTTGTTAAAGAAATAAAGCCACCTTGTCTGTATCTTAGTAAAGCTTGCGTACTGCTATCAACTAAATCATCGTGTTCCATGTTAGGAAAGCCAGCAAATTCTTCGATAACTTCTTCTGCCCATCTGGTTTCTGGCGCCCATACAACACCTGAATGAAACAAATCAGATACGGCATTAACCCTAGATATTTTATCGTTACCCCTGCTGGGTGTGTATTCTTGAACAGGTATTCCCATAGCCCTTAATTCAAATATCAAAGGCATACCTGCTGCTTTTGCTTCTACAATAAATGCATCGGGACTGTATTCCCTGAACTTATCCATTGCTTTTGATTTTAATTCTGGAAACTCCAGCCTTTCTTTGTAAGCATCCAGTAATATTAAATTAGGTTTATAAGTGCCATCACTGTTATCGTCTGTGTAAAAGACACCCCATGTTGTGCAAGCAGAGAAGTCAGCCCTTTGTGTTTTCATAAAAGCCGTATCCCAAGATTGTATTATGAACTCACATTGGGGAGGGTTTCTACCTTCCCATGTTCTCCACCATTCTCTTTTTACTAACGCACCTTCTTCAGAAGTGGGGTCTTGCTGATACTGTGCCATCCATTTACTGTTTGGCAGTTCAGCTTTTAGTGCCGATAACTCTTCCATACTCCAGAACTGTGACCATAAAGGATTGCCTGAAGGTAATATAGCGGGCAACTCAATGACTTCCCACTGATCTGCACCCCCTCTTTTAATGCTAGCATCAACAACTTGACCTGTTAGGTCTTTATTGTGCCATCTGGTCATAACCACAACAATCGAACCGTTTGGTTGCAAACGCTGTCTTGGACCTGATGTGTACCATTCGTAGGTGCGATTGAATACGTTTATATCCGCGCTAGCACCTTCTTGTTCTGAGTGTGGATCATCAATCACCAAAAGGTCAGCACCTTTACCTGTAACCGCACCGCCCACACCGATAGCAAAGTATTCACCACCTTTGTTTGTATTCCATCGACCAGCCGCTTTACTGTCAGCTTGTAAACTTACATCTGGGAATACATCTTTGAAGTCTCTGCTGTTAACTAGGTTTCTAACCTTCCTACCAAAACCAACAGCCAACTCAGCCGTATGCGCTGTCTGTATTATCTTCTTATCAGGAAAACGACCCAGAAACCACGCAGGAAGCAAATAAGAGGCGAACTCACTCTTGGTATGTCTTGGTGGCATGTTGATGATTAAACGCTTTAGATCGCCATTGGCGACCCTTTCAAACGCATCAGCCATGATCTCGTGATGTTTACCATGAATAAACGCAGCCCACATCTCATTGACAAAAGCCATAAAGCTTTTACCGCATTTGTCTCTAACCTGAGATTGCTCGTACTCTTCTAATAATTCTAGGAACTCTTGCTTTTGAGAAGCAGGTAAGCTTTGTATTTGCTTTAATAGATTCTTATTCATAACGTATATACTTACTAAGTAGATACTTACTTCTAAAAAAAAACTAAGTAGGTATATACCAAGTAGGCACTTATTAAGTTACTACTGAGGTATTAAGTATATACTAACTAGTAAGTACATACTGGGTATATCTATCTCTAGATTTTAGCATTTTGCATGACTTCACAAAAAAAGCAAGTAAAATTTTAATTATTTTGAAAAATATATAGGGGGGGTGTATGGAACCTTAAGCTTAATCTGACAAAAATATATATACGAATACCTTAAATTGCTATCATTTTGCAATAAATGGGGTGGGGTCTATGAAAATAGGTAATAGAATGAGTAAAACACTATATATATATGGTAGTCAGGTAGCCTCGACAATATTTTGGGGGTGGGGTCTGGTCTAAACGCGGAATACATTTAAAAAAAGGGGGTGGGTTCTAATATAAAAAGCAACAGCAAGCGTGGCACTTACTAAATATATTACTCATTACTTGCTAACAGTTGTTCAAGTTTAGCTTCTATGTCCTGCTCTATCTCAGACA
>Ga0098042_1000407_pt1 | contig 16697 bp, 8 predicted proteins | sample 9_EtaG_FD_75066 | JGI IMG/M metagenome (GOLD analysis project Ga0098042, IMG submission 75066) | Marine viral communities from the Subarctic Pacific Ocean - 9_ETSP_OMZ_AT15188 metaG | ecosystem: Environmental > Aquatic > Marine > Oceanic | place: Pacific Ocean | collected 2015-01-10
CATTAAATTTAGGTTTCTCTGGTTTCAGAAGAGGTTCTTATGACTTCTACAAGTCTGACTGGAAATACTTAAATGACTTAGCAACAAGAGGTGGTATTAACGAAGGTGCTACTGGTGGTGAAGCTATTAGAGGTGTTATTATACCTGCTGGTGTTTCTTCTGTTTATGATGAAGTACTAGGTAGAAATCTTAAGCGTCCATTTTTACACGTACGTTATAGAGCTTCAAACACAGAGTCAAGACAAATGAAAACTTGGATTACTGGTTCTGTTGGAGCTGTAACATCTGATTTAGATGCAATGACAGTCAACTTCTTGTCTGAAAGATGTATGGTTGTTCAAGGTGCTAATAACTTCATGTTAATGAACTAAGCATTTATTATATTAAGGATCGAGGCTTCGGCCTCGAACCTTTCTTTTTATTAATTTTATTATATATTATATTATGGCAAAAAAACAAAAAACAGAGGTAGAGGTACCTGTTGTTGAAACACCAACTGTTACAACACCAAAACCTAAAAAAGTTGAAATTAAAAAACCAACTTGGGAAATAAAAGATAGATCTTATTTGTTAAAAAATGGAAAAAGACCTTTAAGTAAATCTATAAAAGCCGCTGGCGTTTATTGGTTTGATGAACAAAAAGGTTATGAAAGAGAGTTAAAATATTGTGAGAATCAAAAAACACCATTTGTTGATGAAATGCAAGGTGATCAAAGATTATCTCACATTATATTTAGAAACGGAGTTTTGCATGTTCCTAAAGAAAAAACAATTTTACAAAAACTTTTGTCTTTATACCATCCTGGTAAAGATATTATATATCACGAGTTAAAACCTCAAGCTATAGCTAAACAAGAGGTTGAAACTATAGAGATGGAAATAGAAGCTTTAAACGCTGCTTTAAACTTAGATATAGATATGGCAGAAGCTGTAATGCGTGTAGAGTTAGGTTCTAAGGTATCAGATATGAGTTCTAAAGAGCTTAAAAGAGATTTATTAGTATTTGCTAAAAACAATCCTGTTTTGTTCTTAGAATTAGCTAATGATGAAAATATACAACTTAGAAATTTTGGTATAAAAGCTACTGAAATGGGTATATTAAAACTTTCTCAAGATCAAAGAACATTTACTTGGGGTTCTACTGATAGAAAACTAATGAACGTTCCTTTTGATGAACATCCTTATTCTGCTTTAGCTGCTTGGTTTAAAACCGATGAAGGTATGGAGATATATACAAATATTGAAAAAAGATTAAATTAATCAAACTGTAGAGCGGTCGCTCTTCGGGGCGATCGCAATACAAAATAAAAAAATATGATAAGTGTAGATACAGTATATCAAAGAATTTTAGCAACAGCTAACAAAGAACAAAGAGGTTATATAACGCCTCAAGAATTTAATCTATATGCTAATCAAGCGCAAATGGAAATTTTTGAGCAATATATGAATGATAAAGAAGATTATAATAGTGAAAAAATATATCCGTTTACACAATCAGTAAATCTACCAAACGTTTTTGATTTAAAACAATTAACAGATGATTTAGGTGATCCTAATTTTTACGCTATAGGTAGTGTTACTACTAGCGTTTTACCAGAATACTCTTCTGCTTTTCTTAACAACGTAGTTGTTGAAGAAGTTAGCTACATGGAATATACTAGAATATCTAATACTCCTCTTACAAGACCTACTGAAAACAGACCTATATACTATGTTAAATCAGACATTATATATGTTATTCCAGATGTAGTTGGTGCTGAGTATAAGGTTAGTTATATAGCTAAACCTAAAAAAGCAGCTTGGACATATGTTGTTGTTGATTCAAAACCTCTATACAACCCAAGTGCATCAGACCATCAAGATTTTCAACTACATGCTTCAGAAGAAACAACTTTAGTTTTAAAAATATTACAACTAGCTGGTATTGGTATAAAAGATTATAATGTTGTTCAAGTGGCAGCACAAAAAGAAGTTAATAAAATACAACAAGAAAAACAATAATAAATGGTTTTACAAAGTCAACTTCCAAGAGAATATTACGAAGGATCTAATAAAGGTAGCTATCAATTTGTTAATTTAGAAGATATAATAAATCAATTTATGGTTGTTTATGTCGGGGATGAAAAAATAATACGTAAATGTAGTCGTACAGATGCTGCTTTTTACGCACAAAGAGGTTTAGCTGAGCTAAGTTTTGATACACTAAAATCCATAAAGTCTCAAGAAATAATATTACCCGCAGATTTAAAAATGTCTTTACCTCATGATTATGTTAATTACACTAAAATATCACGTGTAGATAGTGCTGGTATAAAACATAGATTATATCCTACAAAAGACACATCAAATCCATTTTCAATACTTCAAGAAGATGATAATAGTTATGATTTTACTGTTTTATCTAATAGACTTTTAACGAATTATAAATTTGATGAAACTAGTGTGTTAAAATCTGCTGTAGATTCTTTAGATCAATGGGTTAGAATTGGACCTCGAAACACGCCAGATGGCGATAGCATAAGCATAACAAATAACAAACTTACCTTTACGCATGGTTCTAAGCAATATGGCTCACAAGGAGGAACTCCATATCAAGGTAGTATTGCTAGTAGGGTTTATTTAGTACATCAAAAAGTTGATGTAACAGGTCTTGATGAAATATCTATATCTGCAACAGCAACTTCTGTTGCGGCTTCTACAGGCGTTCACGATGCTGGATCCGTTAGAATAGGTGTTACTTCTGTTGAGCCAGCTGGAACAAATATTCCAGGAACAAGTTTTAATGCTAATATTACTAATCCAGATTTAACTTTTTCTGAAAATGGTTATTATAAAGCGGCTTTAGTTGATCCTAGTATATTTAACTTAATTGATAACGATAGTAATTCAAGCTTTATTGACTTTACAGACGGCACAACATCAACACAGAGCTTAGAAAACATAGATTTAAAAAGTATACCTCTAGACAGTGATGGTAAAAAATATATATATGCTTTAGTAATAAGTCATATACAAGCGTTTACAACTTTATCTACATCTTCAACGCTAGCAACAAATACTGTTGATAACGTCACTTTGACAGCAGATTTACCTACGCCTGGTTTACAAGAAAAAACTGAGTCTACTACTTGGAGTAATTACAAATCACAAACACCAGCTGAAAACAACAATGATGATTATGAAGATGAAATTTATTGGCCTAATGAAGGTGAAAGATATGGATTAGAACCTTCTCACGCTCAAGTAAACGGTAGTTTTTATATTGATGAGTTAAAAGGATTTATACATTTTAGTTCTAATATTTCAGGAAAAACTGTGATATTAGATTATATAAGCGATAGTCTTGGCACATATGCAGAGCAAGTAGTACATAAGTTTGCAGAAGAAGCTATGTATAGATATATTTTACACGGTGTTGCTTCTGGTCTAGCTTACACACAACAAATAGTACCTAGACTTAAAAAAGAAAAATTTGCAGCTATTAGACAGGCTAAACTTAGATTATCAAACTTTAAATTAGAAGAATTAACTCAAATACTTAGAGGTAAATCTAAACACATAAAACACTAGTATATGCCAGAAATTAAGAATAATTTTTTAAAAGGTCGAATGAACAAAGACCTTGATGAAAGGCTTATTCCAAACGGAGAATATAGAGATGCCATGAATATACAAATTTCTACTTCAGAAGGAGATGATGTAGGAACAGTGCAAAGCATTAAAGGTAATGTAAAAAAATACAAAACTAAAGATGGAGATACTGATGTTATACCTGATAATTGCAAGTGTGTTGGCGTTATAGCAGACGAAAAAACTAATAAGCTTTATTATTTTGTTAAAAAACAATTTAACCCGCTAGAAGAAAACTTTGAAGCAATAATAGAATTTACACCTAAAGATGGTGATGTTAGTGCTTATATAACACCTGTTGTTATTGATAAATATGTTAATACTGCGGCTGCGGTATTGAAGTTTCCTGAAAGAATGATTACTGGTATAAATATAATAGATGGTTTATTGTTTTGGACAGACGGTGTTGGTGAGCCAAAAAAAATAAACATAGCTAATTGTATAGCGGGTACTGTAAAAAATGGTTTTGATTGGGCGCATACACAGTTAGTTTTTCCAAAAGGTAGTTTTGACGGTTGCTACGTTTTTGATACTTCTAAATGGAGTGGTAGTTCGGCAGGGCCTCAATTATCAAGTACTTATAATACAAGCGCTTCAAGATTAGGAGATATAAATGGAACGTATAGTAGGTACGGCTACATACACAAAGAACATTTAAATGCTTTAACATTTCCTAATGAATTAAATCATGGAGATGAAGTTGCGCTAAGACATTATAGAGATGGTAAATATATAAGGACTGCTGACTTTAAGTTTTTTGAAAATACTAGTGATAATTATATTCATATAAGATATTCTTCTTACGACGACAATGATGATTTTAACGAAGATCATCCAAGAGCAATACGTACTGGTGATGTTTTTTATGCAGACAAAACTATTTACAGTTTTACTGGAGAAAACGATATTAAAGAAGAGCATATTACTGTAATTAAAAAAGCACCTACTACAAAGCTTAATTTTAAAATAAACACTTCATTAAAAAATGTAACTACAAGTATTACTCAATCAAGCAACGCTGGTAGAACAAGTGTAAAAAACTCTACTAATAAAAAACCTTTGTTTGAACAAGTATTACCTAGGTTTTCTTATAGATACAAATATGTTGATAATGAATACTCTGCTTTTGCACCTTTTACAGAAGTTGTTTTTAATCCAGAGTATAAAGAAGATTATACAAAAGAAAACTTTTATAACGAAGAAGATGGCTACAATACAGCTATGGTTAATTCTATTGATTCTATAGATTTAACAGATTTTATATCATCTGAAACACCAAAAGATGTAGTTCAAGTTGATATACTCTATAAAAAAGAAGACTCTCCAATAATATATTCTATAGCTAGTATAAGCCACAACGATAACGAATGGCATGCTATAGGTTCTAATTCTTATTCTGACATAGGTTATAATACTAAAAAAGCTAATGGTGCTGATGGTGCTCATATGGTTTACGGTAGTGGGTTTAAAGGTAGTTACGTCGTTACAACAGAAAACATTAGTCATGCTCTTCCAGAAAATCAAATATTAAGAGGTTATGATAATGTTCCTAGAAATGCTTTAGCTCAAGAAATAACTGGTAGTAGAATAGTTTATGGTAATTATGTGCAAGGTTATACTCCTTCAACAAAAATACCGAATGTAATAGCTGATTATAATTCTAGAAATAATTACGATGAATATAGCTACAAAAGTTATTATTCTAGAAATAGATCAAAGCAAAGTATAACTTCAAATTCTTTTGATAACAAAGGCTTACCGTCTGTAAAATCACAAAGAAATTATCAAATAGGTATTTCTTTTTTAGATAAATACGGTAGAGAGACACCTGTTTTTAGTTCTAGTAAAAGCGCTATAAAAATACCTTGGACAAGTAAATATGGCTCTGTATCTTCATCTCAATCTCATCAATTAAACGTATCGTTAAATAGTGATATACCAAGCTTTGCAGAGTATGTTAAATATTTTGTAAAAGAAACTAGCGCAGAATATTATAATCTCTTAATGGATGATGTTTATGTTCCTGCAGATTATTCTAAAAAACAAGATAGAAGATTTATATATGCTTCTTTTCCTTCTTCTGATAGAAACAAAATAAGTGAAGATGATTATATTATATTAAAAAAGAAACTAGGTGAATCTTCAGCTTTTCAAAAACAAACTAGATTTAAAGTTTTAGATATTAAAAACGAAGCGCCAGAGTTTGTAAAATATCAATACATATCATATGGTAGGGTAAGTCAAAAAGGTGCATATAAAATAGGTACTGCAACTGATTATTTAAATACTACACTGTTTACATCTCAAAATCATAAGCCTAGTAAACTATTTACTAATGCTACAAGTAATCAACAAATAGTATTTAGTAGACTTGCTTGGCAAGATGCTAGAGGTATGCACTTTAGATTTGGTGATAATAGTGATCAACAAATTTTAGAAGACAACTTATATTTTTCATTTTTTATAGAACAAAGTGATGGTAGAATACAAAGATCTAAAAGATATAAAATAGCGACTGTAAGAGGTACGAGTAGTATAGTGTTTAGCTTAGAAGAAAAAATAAGCCGTGATGACGTTATGTTAGCTAGAAATGATCGTACTACTTCTGGTAATCACACTTTGCATGATGATTTAGTAGTAGAAATAGAACAAAGAGTATTAAGAAGAGAAGAAGATTTTTCTGGTAAGTTTTTTATTAAATTAAAAGCAGACCAACGTTTAACAGAACAAACAGAGGTTTTTGGAAATGAATCTGGAAACGCTCTTGAAAGATATTTCCAAACAGCAAGCGCTAATAGCTTTTTACTTTACAATGATCATAGTTTTTCTGGGACAAATAGCACTAGTGGTATATGGAATAGTAATACAGCTATTACAGATAACGAAGAAAATGTGCAGAATGTGTCTTACACAGAATCTCACTGGGACACTATAAAGTCTGATATGGATAATGCTTCTCAACCAGGTGGGTTTAATTCATCAGGATTTTTTATTGACGGTATGTTTATGATAGCTGGTCAGATATCTGATAATAATTATGCTAAAAACGCTGGTCAGACTTGGAACGGTATACATACTAGTTATCCTAAAAATCCAAAGTGGGTTGGTAATAGCTTACAAGAAGGTATATTTAATACGTTTCCAAAACCTGGTCAACTAGTTGATAATGACGAAAAAATATTAAGCATTAAACAAATTGGTAATACAGATCATTATTTTGACGATGCTAGTAATACGCTTCAAACAATAGATGATACTAATGTAATAAAAAATGGTTGGTTACATAAAAAATCTTTATCAGCTAGATATCCTAGTGGTATTGTAAAAGATAGAAATGTTAATGGTTTAGAAGGTTATGTAAATCAAACAACATATAAACACTTTGGTCAAAGCGGTGTAAGAAGATGGAAAAAAGAAGCTAAAAGCGGACAAGGCTTGTACGGATCAGATTTTAGTTTTGACGATACTTACGGAAATCAAGATGATAGCCAAGTACTTCACGATAATGCTCAAAGAAACTTTTTACATTTATCGTTTTTAGCTCCAGGTGCTGATCTTTGCCCACTAAACATTAATGGTAGTAATTTTGTACCTAGTTCTAATAATTTTTTAGGTAGATATTTACAAGGTATTTGGGGTGGTGGTGTTTTTACAAACTATGACGGCACAGCACTTGGTTATAATAGCGATTTATATTCATTTCCTTTAGAAGGTAAAACTAGAGTATCAATACATGATCAAGGCGAAGAGCCACCTGGTCCTAGCGTGCCTTATTCTGTAGGTTATGATTTATCTTATAAAGAATTACACGAAAACCAATGGAGTCCTACTTATCCACCAAATAGAGACGAAGATGGTTTAATACAAGATTTTATAGAAAATATAAGACCTGGTGCTAAATTTAGATTTAAAGGTAAACAAACTGTATATACAATACTAAACGTATCAATAAAAAAATTATATAATCATACTAATTGGAGAGCTACTAAATATTTAAAATCTGCAACAGAAAATAGATGGGGAGGCGATTGGGTTCCTTTTAATAACACGCAGTCAAGCGGAGGCGGAAGTTCTGGAAATGGTAGTATAGCTGCTGTAGAAGATGCTGTTATAAATTACGCTCAGTTTATAGATTCTGATGATAATGAAAGAACTGGATCTACAGAGTCTGACAATGCTTTGCAGCACCTTAAAGATGTTATAAAAAACTTTGGTAGAGCTAACAATAGAAGACTTTGTTATATTATAGAAACAGATAAAGATATAGAAGGTCAAGACGGTGTTATCAACGATGGCACTTTCAGTAATACAGTTTCTTCTGATATAGAGTTTATAGCTCCAATTAGTGGTTACATTAAAGCTAAAAATACAAAACCTATTGTTTGGGAAACTGAACCTAAACAAACTACGGCTTTAGAAATATATCATGAAGCCAGTGATGCAATACCTGTAAAAATAAATAATGCAACAAAAAATTCTTTTGCTCCTGTTGGTAGTATAGTTGAAGTAGTTGGTTTTGAAACATCTCCTCATACAGAACAAGGTTATCAATACACTTTTAACTCTAATCACGTATTACAAAGATGGCACGGCGATAATGAAATAGAAATATATCCTGGTGTTATTGCGTTTGACAACACTGGCACAGAAATAAACTATTCAAACCGTGAAATAAGATTTTATAAAAAAGACGGTAGTTATAATACTACTCTATTAACTTTACAAGAATCTGATCCTACTAATTCTAAAGGATATACAATTGGTGGTGTAGATTATAAAACTAGATTTTTTATAAATCAAGAATTACAAAAAGATTTAAAGTTTGGTTTAAGTTGGTATAATTGTTTTAGTTTTGGAAATGGTATAGAGTCTAACAGAATTAGAGATGGTTTTAACGAAATGTTTATTGGTAACGGTCCAATTGTTTCTTCTACCATAGATACAGATTATCAAGAAGAAAAAAGAAGTAGTGGTTTAATATTTTCTGGTATATATAATTCTAACAGTAGTGTAAATGAATTAAATCAATTTATAACAGCTGATAAAATTACTAAAGATTTAAACCCAATATACGGTGATATACAAAAATTATTTTCAAGAAGAGTAGGTTTAGTTGCTTTCTGTGAAGACAGAGTAATAAATATAATAGCTAATAAAGACAATTTATTTAACGCAGATGGTAATCCAGAGCTTATATCATCTACAAATGTGTTAGGTGATGCTACACCTTTTGTTGGCGATTATGGTATATCTAAAAACCCAGAGTCTTTTGCCAAAGAATCTTATAGAGCTTATTTTACAGATAAGCAACGAGGCGCAGTGTTAAGATTATCAATGGATGGTTTAACACCTATATCTGATGTTGGTATGAAAGATTGGTTTAGAGATCATTTAATAACTAATGGTAATATATTAGGTACTTATGATGAGTATAAAAAAGAATATAATGTTAGTTTATTAGATCCTAATTTATTTCAAACAAATCTCATACAGAATCCTAATATAAACGAAGGTACGGAGGTTAATAACTTAACTCTTCCGCCTTTAAACCTTATAGTCAATGGTAAAATTGGTAGTGGTGATGGTATAACATATCCAACTATATATACAGATACAAGTACAATATTAGGTAATAATGCTGGTGCTAATACTTTTAGACACTTACAAAGCGAGGTAGATGTAGTTAATTATGCTGAAATACCTGTTGGTCATTTTTATCCTGGAGTTAGCTTTGTACCTAGTCATAGCGCTTTATCAACTCAATTTTCAACTAATAGTTATAGTATTTATGATACAGACTTTACTAGTTTAAATGCAACTAATATGGTAGCTTTTGGTTATAGACAGGCTAATCCTCCACCATCATCGAAATATTATACTCCATTTACAGATCAAGAAGTTTTATATGATAATCCAACGCCTGTAGAAAATGCAAGTATCTATACAAATTCAGCTTATCTAAATATTTCTCAAGTGCTTTATGGTTCACACCAGTTATTAAGAAGAATAAACGGTACTATTTATTATGGTGAATGTGGTCATGTTAGGTCTCCCGCCGGTCCACCGCCTTATAATAATGGTTTTAAATTTTTTCATAATGGTGGTAGAGTAATTAGTGCGATAAATGCACCAGGACCATCCGCTGCTGTTTCAACACAGTTAAGCACTGACTTACATACAGGAAAAAACTTGCTTTCTCAAGGACATGTTAATCAGAAATCTCAGATTTATATACAAGAACACAACGCTGGTAATATACCAAAAGGTATTATGGTTGTTGCAAATGATACTCAAACTGGTGTAATTTTTCCTGGAATAGCTACTAAAATAACAGAAGTAACGCCGCGACAAAGTAAATCTGTTCCAGCTGTTTTTACATATGATTATAGTGAATACGATACTAATGTTGATTCATCTATAACACAGTGGAACGCTTCTCAAGGTAATGATTGGACTTATGGCGCAGCACAACCAAATCAAAATTATACAAATACAAGTGATAGAACTATTTTTGCTGGAGAGGAGATAAGAGTAGAATTTACATGTAAAACTTTTAACAATGTAACAAAATTAAATGTTGGTGGTTATAAACCGGTTTTTAAAGTAAAAATATTAGACGGTTTAAACAGCGTTGGTAGTGATATAATAGAAGATATAACTGTTGCTCCTGCTATTAACACGGCTAATGTTAGTGATGATGATAATTTACAAGAAGCTGGGTTTATAAATAGTAATAATTTTACTTTTTCTGCACATCCTATAGGTAGTCCAATGTTGAACCCTTTTACTGGTCAACCAACAAACAAACACTTTGGTAAAACAAAAGTGTATGAATTTTGGGTTAAGTTTAAAGTTGGTAATGGTTCTATGGCAGACGGATCTACTTATGATTCTAGCCAGACAGAAGCTATGGTTATAAAAAATCTTAATATTGAAATAAACGACATGGATCCGTTTTCAATACAAACAGGTGGTACACCTGCGGCAAGTAATAGATATACAATACAATCGCTTACTATAGAGAAAAAATACAAAATGACAACACCTGGTAGGTTAGCTTGGGGTGGTGTTGCCAATATTGATCCAATACCTTCACCTAATAGTACTGGTTACGATGCTAGCGCTGTAGGTATACCTTCTTTTTCAACTGTGCATAGAAAATTTAAAACTGATAATATTAATCAATGGGATTATTGGTTATCTGCTGCTTCTTCAGGTACTTTTACTAAAGCTGTTGGTGCTTTTAATATATTTGGCGATGACAACAACACTTTAACAACAGTAACAGAATCAGATCCAAGTGGTACTACTTATACTTGGTATCAGCCAAATCCTAACGGAACCACTACACCTACATCTACTTTTAATACTATTGGTGGTGCAATACAAACAAGTAGTAGCAGTGTTGATAGTACTTCTGGTACTATTGATTTTGGTGTAGACAAAATGGGTTACGATAATCCTAACGCTAGTAGTTATCTTAAATATACTTTAGATAATGGTTTAATAGTTGGTGATTATTATTTAGTTGATGTATTTTTAGATAAAACACAAGGTAGCGTTATAGTAGACGGCGTTATAAATCCTGCTGAAACACCTAACAATGGTTCTACTACTGGGGTAAATGGTTCTTATATTTTCTATGGTAATACTGTTGATTCTTATAACAATAGAGATATAAGAAATGATAAAGAAGATCCTTTATATGGTCATTTTGGTAATGTAAATTGGCCAAGCCAAGGTACTTCTACAGGTGCAAAAAGAGGTATTAATACTATAGACGTATCTGACACTAGCGGTAGTCCTTACAAAGATGATTTAATAAATGGAGCTAGTATAACAGGTAGAAATAATCAACCTGGTACTCCAGTTAATTTACCAGGGTTACAGGTTTATAGAGCAATATTTAGAATACACGAAGATAGTTATATGGCAGGTGGTCAAAGTGTTGGTGCGCTTTGTGCTAATCAACATCTTAGACTTTGGTTCTGGAATTTTATTGGTAATATTCACTTTGTAAACATTGCAAATGTTACAGATAAAATTTCTATTGGTGAGGTTCCAGACTGGACAACTGATAGATATAATACTAATTTATCACATCAAGACAATACTATTGTTCACGCTTTCTCACAGCCTACTAGCTATTACGCTAATAACAAACTTGTGTTTAACAATGCTAATCACGCTGATGCTTTTGAACAAAAATTTGATTTATTAACAGCACAAACTCCTTTTAGTTTTTTACCTGTAGCTAATTCTGCTTATACGTTAAGGTTTAAAATTACAGATTACGTGCAAGGTAAAGCTAGAGTTCAATTAAGAACTGATCTTGGTCCAAGTGGTAGTAATCCAAATAGTCAACTTGATTGGAACGGTTTACATATAACAGCTGAAGATAATGGTGATTACGAAATAAATAACATAGAATTTGGAGATGATGGTACTTCGTATTATTTAAGTTTTTCAAATCAAGGTGATCCTTGTGACATTGAAGCTTACAATACACTTAGCGGTTGGACGTGGCCAAATTGGAATAGAAGTTCTGGTAATTGTAATTTAATGATTGTTAATGGTGTAAATGGTGATGAATTTACTGGTAAAATAAGTGATATATATTTTACCGACGAATCAAACATAGTTAGTGGAGGTATAATAAACGCTTGGGATGTTGGTGGGTTTGACCCTGGTGTAGATCAATTTATAACTTATTCTAATGGTGAAATATCATTAAACAGTGCTGGTCCAGATCACTTCATAAGACAAAACATTGGTGATTTTCCAAGATTAACTTCTTATAGAGTTAAATTTTTCTATCAAATAGAATCTGGAGGTGTAAAGGTACTATATTCAAATAAATCATCTATACAAGGATTTGTTAGTGGTTTTGTTACTTCAACGTCCGGTGAAAACGAAGATGGTATAGGTTATTTTGAACAAGTATATACTGTAGATAACAACACAGAAGTTGCAGGGTATAATTATATTCAAGGAACTGAAAATGATAGAGCTCCTGGAAATAATATTATATTTACTTTTGATAACAACACTGTTGGCTTTATAGATAACATATCTGTACAAAGAGAATATCCTATACCTTTAACAAAAACATTGTCTTACAGCGAAGACACTAAAGGTTGGGTAAGTTTTAAATCTTTTATACCAGAAAACGGTATTAGTTTATCTAGACAATACTACACTCTTAAAGCTGGTAATTTATGGCATCATCATCAAAGCAGTTATAGTAGATTTTATGGTATTAAAGAAGAGCCTTCTATAACATTTATATTTAATCAAGACGCTTCTTTAATAAAAATATTTAATACTATAAATTACGAAGGTAGTCAATCAAATATAAAGCCTTATAACGAAGAGTATTTAGATCAAACTATAAAGCCATACAATCTTAATGCAAAAGAAGGATGGTACGTTAGTTATATAATAACTGACAAGCAAGAAGGTACTATTGATGAGTTTATAAAAAAAGAAGGTAAATGGTTTAACTATATCAAAGGTGGTATTGAAGGGTATAGCGGTATAGAAACAAGTGAGTTTAGTTTTCAAGGTATTGGTATGGTTTTGATGGTTGATGAGGTTGAGGCTTCTGTTTTACCTGGAGATGAAGGTGCTCCTGCTTGGTTAGACGAAGCTTTCCCTGGTATTATAAACAGTCAATCTGGCGAAGGTACAATTACTTTTGGCGAAGATGGTGAACCAGAAGGTTCTCCGGCGCCATTACCACCACCATCTGGACAAGGAGCAGATAATGGTACAGAATCTACAACACCACCACCACCTGCACCACCTACAGGCGGAAGTGGAAACGGAAGCGGCGGTAGCGGCGGCGGAGGTTACTAATAAAAAATTAAAAAATGAGTATAATAATAGATACAGTTAATTTTGATACTGAAAATATTTCTGCTGCTGCGCAGTCTATAACTATAAGTTTTGAAGGTAGACAAGAGGAGCTTGAGAATGCAACTGACGAAACCATTGAAACACAAGGTAGTGAGTTTATAAATCTACAAGTTTTTGATAATAGTAGTCCTAGTAAGTTTTATAATTTTCAATTAAATGCTTTTACTGATGGTATGAGTCAAAGCGATAAAAATAAAGTTATATTTTTAGGAGATGTAGTAACTATAAGTGTACCAGCATCTGCCAGTAAAGTTTATAATGTTTTAGCTTTTTTACCCGGTGATACTAAAATGAAGTTTGATAGAAGTGTATCATCTGGTAATAATATTTTTGCTTCTAGTGTTACTCAAGTTTCTAATACAACTTTAACATTAACACCAGCTACATCTAATTCTAGTACGTATAAAAGTTTTAGTAGCTTTACAAGAGTTGCTTCAGAATCAGCTTCACCAACAAATTTACCATTTAGTTTTACAATAGAAAACGTAGATACTGATGCAAATGGTTTTGGCTTAGTACCAACTCTTAACGCTGATGGCGCTATAAGCTTTATTGACAACAACTTTTATTTTGAAACAACACAAACTGTTAATGGTGCTGTTAGTAGTGGTACTAGTGTAGTTCTTGACGGTCTAACAGATATTGTGCCAGGTATGGTAATAACAGGTGTTAGTAGTGGTAGTTTAAGCGGTACTCCAACTATAGAAAGTATAGGACAAGCAGAAGATGCTAGTGAGTTTTTTGATCCTAACACTATAATTTTGTCTTCAGCGCAAACATTTGCAGATGGAATAACATTAACACTTAGAGCTAAAGGATCAAGATTAATAAATAGAGTAATAGGTACTAATATTTCTTTTACTAATCTCGCAGCTACACCTACTGTATTAACTAAAACTGTTAGAGCTGCTGTTAGCAATAGCACTACTGTAACTTTAAATGGTACTTACAGTGTTGCTAAAGGAGCTTTTTTTAAAGGTTTAGATGTTAACAATAGCTCTGCTAACGCGGTGCAAAGCGTTAGTGCTAGTTCTACTGCTGGCAGCATGGTATGTCAAGTTAACCAAGATCTTGTTGCTGGTGCTATTTTAACATTTAAAGGTTGTCATGAAATAATAACTTTAACCGGTAACATAAATATAACTACTCAACCTAAAGCTAACAGAACTATTAATATTAACTTAGACGATTTTATAACACCAGGTGTAGGATCTTAAAAAAAAATAAACATGGCATTAAAAATTACTTTACCACATCCAATAAAAAATACTTCACTACAAGTTGGAGACGTTTTATATTCTACGTTACCTACTTCAAGAGAAAATATTGAAACAAATTTTGTTTTTAATAGTAGTCCAAACGTTAGTCAAACAATAGGGATTGTCGATGCTATAGGTTATGACTATATAATTGTATTAGACCAACAAGGTGTTCCAGGTGAAAATCATTTTTTAATGTTTCAAAAGAATAAAGCTGCTAATAATACTAGTTTAATTGGTTATTACGCTGAATTACAATTTAAAAATAACAGTAGTGAACGTATTGAATTATTTTCTGTAGGTGCTGAAGTAGCGCCTAGTAGTAAATAAGTTACAAAAACTGTGACTATATAAGTACATTAAAATTAAATTAAATGCATGATAATATAAAGTTTAGATCTTTTAAAGAAGGAGATTATGAAACTTGTTGTAAGTGGTGGAAGTGGTGGTGGAGAAACGGACAGAATCCTCCACCTAAAGAACTTTTGCCTCATAATAGAAGATCTTTTATTATAGAAAAAAATAATATACCTATTGCTGCTACTTTTTTGTTTTTAACAGAAGTTTCTGCAGTAGGTTGGACTACTTATTTAGTCTCTAATTACGAATATAAACAAAAAGATAGAAGAGATATAATAAAAATGTTAATACAAAACGTAGAAAAAGAAGCTGAAAAATACGGTGTTATGCAACTTTTTACAGTTTGCGGAGATACACACATGTCTAATATACATAATAGTTTAGACTGGATTATGATACCCGTAAAACACGAAGGCTTTAAGTTTTTAACAAGTAATTTTATAAAAGAATAATTATGGGTAAAAAATCAAGGAAAAGGCAAAGAGCAACCATGAACGAAATGCAAGGTATGGTTGCTGGGCAATTAAAATATTTTCAAGATGAAAAAGATGTACAAGGCGAAGTTCTAGATCAACAAAAAAAACAATTTCAAGAGTTTCAATTTGAAAATCCTTTTGCTGATATAAAAAATCCTTATGAAGACTTAAAAACTGAGTTTGAAAATATCTATGCTGATTTAGAAAACCCATATGAAGACTTAACAGTAAATACAAGAGCTGCTGAGTTTCAGGCTGAACAAGGTGCTCAACAAAGAGCTAATATATTATCAACATTAAGAGGTGCAGCGGGTGGTGCTGGTATAGGTGGTTTAGCACAAGCTTTAGCTAATCAAGGCCAAAGACAAGCACAACAAATATCTGCTAATATAGCGCAGCAAGAAACAGCAAATCAAAGATTAGCAGCACAAGGAGCAGCTAGAATACAACAACTAGAATTAGCTGGAGCTGAAAGAGCAAGAGCATTAGGTATATCAAGAGAACAATTAGTGGCACAGGGTGGTTTTAAAGCTGACGTTTTAAGAGGTCAAGGCCAAGCAGCTCTTCAGCAAGCAGAGTTTGGTAGAGAGTCTACGTTGTTAGGCGTTGAATTTGGTTTAGCAGCTGGTGCAAATCAAGCTTTACAACAAGCAATGGCAAATCAAATGTCAGCTAAAGGCATGCAAGCGCAAATGTATGGTGCTCAAGCGCAACAAAGCGCTGGTATTTTTGGGGCTATAGTAGGTGCGATTGGTACAGCTGTAGCTGGGCCTGCTGCTGGGGTTGTAGCCAAAGAGCTTTTCAGTTAAAATTAAAAAAATAAAATTAATATGGCGATAAAATTAACACAAGGAGCAGATGCTCAAATAGTAGTAGCAGCAGCAAGAGCTGGTATGGCTAATACGCCTAAAGACTATAGTAAAACATTTCAAAATGTTGTTAATAGTTACGAAGCCTCAATGAAAGCTTCGGCAGAAGTTTGGAAACAAATAGCTACGTTAGGAGCTGGTATTGGTATGCAAATACAAAAAAACGCTGCTGAGTGGAATAGTAC
>Ga0098042_1000409_pt1 | contig 16642 bp, 27 predicted proteins | sample 9_EtaG_FD_75066 | JGI IMG/M metagenome (GOLD analysis project Ga0098042, IMG submission 75066) | Marine viral communities from the Subarctic Pacific Ocean - 9_ETSP_OMZ_AT15188 metaG | ecosystem: Environmental > Aquatic > Marine > Oceanic | place: Pacific Ocean | collected 2015-01-10
GTCATGCAAAGTGGTAGGGGAGCTTTCGCTCCCCTCTCCTATTCTATCCAGTCCTCTTTGTACCAATCGAATTGACTCTCGGCAGCTTGAACATTGTCTAGGATATTTTCAAGAACATCTTGTTGATCTTCTTTTCCTGCCCAATCTGTGTCACAAATTAATTCATCTAAGATTGATCTTGCTTCACAAATTAAGTTGCCAACTTTTTCAAGGTTTGTATTTATCATAACTAACTCCTTTTTGTTATTGTTTATATTATAAATATACATCAATAGCTGCTCATTACCAATCAAATAAGCCTATACATGACCGTAGGGTGGGACTGTGATTCTGGGCGGAGTAAGGGTTACTAACAGCAAAAGTAAAATAAAAACAAAACATATTGACCCCCCACCCCCCATATACGACATACAGGGTAACTAACACAGTCATATACTACAAGCATTGATATTTTCATTCAGATATATTATTGTTCGGGCATGAACTTTGAAGCTCTACCAAAAGAAGTGTTACAGGAACTCCTGTTACTGGAAGAACAATGCAAGCGTCTTGATACTCGTGAAGAGGCACAAACTAAATTTTTATCTTACGCCAAGCATGTATATCAGGGTTTTATTGAGGGCAGACACCATAGAATCATAGCTGAAAAGCTCGAGGACATTGCATCGGGTAACTTGAAGCGTTTGATAATCAACATGCCTCCTAGACACTCGAAGTCAGAATTAGCGTCATATTTAATGCCATCGTGGTTCCTGGGCCGTAATCCTAAATTAAAAATCATACAGGCTACGATGAACACGGAGCTTGCTGTGAGGTTTGGTAGGAAGGTTAGGGATTTGATTGCTGATCCGATTTATGGTGAGATTTTTCCGAAGACGGATTTGAAACAGGACAGTCAGGCAGCGGGTCGTTGGGAGACGAGTGCTGGTGGTGAGTATTTTGCTGCGGGGGTTGGTGCTGCGATGACGGGTCGAGGTGCTGACTTATTAATTATTGACGACCCGCACTCGGAGCAAGATGCACTGTCCACGGTTGCTTATGACAACACATACGAGTGGTACACATCGGGTCCGAGACAGAGATTGCAACCGGGGGGAACCATTATAATTGTGCAGACGAGATGGTCGAAGAAGGATTTGACGGGTCGATTGATACAGAATATGGCGAAAGATACTATGGCGGATCAATGGGAGGTGATAGAATTTCCAGCGATATTGCCGAATGACAAACCTTTGTGGCCCGAGTTTTGGGAGACTGACGAGTTATTGAAGGTCAAGGCATCACTGTCCCCGACCAAGTGGAATGCACAATGGCAACAGAATCCGACCAGTGAAGCTGTTGCGATGATAAAAAGGGACTGGTGGCAAGTTTGGGAGAGGACTGACACACCGAGGCTGGACTATATAATTCAGAGTTATGATACTGCGTATAGTAGAAAGGAGACTGCTGACTATAGTGCGATAACGACATGGGGTGTTTTTGAGCCGAGGGAGAATGGCGATCAGCATTTAATAATGTTAGACGCACAAAAGGGTCGGTGGAGTTTTCCAGAGTTGAAGGAGATTGCGATAGATCAGAATGAATACTGGGAACCTGATGTAATGTTGATTGAGGCAAAAGCGAGTGGACAACCTTTGGCAGATGAACTAAGGTTATTAAATCTACCTGTTTCCACATTTAGTCCTGGTAGGCGAAAAGGTGGTGGTGGTATAGATAAGACGATGAGGATGCACATTGTATCGCCTATTTTCGAATCGGGAAAAGTGTGGTATCCTGACGGGGAGAGGTTTGCAGAAGAAGTGATAGAAGAGGTTGCATCTTTTCCGAATGGAGATCATGATGATTATTGTGATAGTATGACGTTAGCATTGATGCGTTTTAGACAAGGTGGTTTTATAGATTTAAGAGGCGAAGAGATTCCAGAGGACTGGTATCCAAGAAGAGCAAGAGAGTATTACTGATGGCTGATGATTTAGACGATATCAAAGATTACCATGAAAACCGAAGAACGGGTTCTAAAAAGGTAAAAATTGATGGTAAGACTTATACTGGTGGTACAAAAATAAAATTAAAAGATGGCACTACGGCTCGAATGATAAATGTTTTTGGTAATCCTAATGATCCGATGATGCACATTATAAGAGACGATGGTAGTAAACAAACGATGCGTCTTTCTAATAGAGTTACAGGTAAAGGTGGAAGACCAACAAAACAAACAAAACAAGATGCACCAAAAAGAGAACCAAATCCTTTTATAAAAGTTTTTAACACAAAAGCAGATCAGATAACAAAAGATACGAAAGACGGTAAAATTAAAACATTAGCAGATTTAAAACAACATCCTTCTTATAAATCTACTTTTAGTGGTGATATAAAAAGTAAATTAGTAGGTGCTTTCAAAGCTGCAGGTGGAGATACTTCATACACACCAGTGCCAAAAAAAGAAGTTAAGAAAAAAAGTGCAGGCAGTTTTGCTCCTGAAAAACTGGCAAAAATTAAACCAGGGTCTTTTAAAGCTGCAGGAACATCGAGAGGACCAGACGGAGTTATACAAATTCAAGAACCGCTTTTGCTTGATAAAAGACAAATGGATCTTGATCGAAGAAGCATGTCTCAAAGGGCGTTTATACAAAAATACCCTGGACAAAAATATGCGTCTGGAGGTTTAGTTAACGCAAACAACGGAGCTTTTATAGAAGTGCAGAATAGATTTTCAGATAGATTATTACCCGGCAAAAAACGAACCACGAGGATATACTAATGGCAACAGAACCTAGACAAATTGCAGGAATGGTAGAATCAGCTATGGGAGCAGGTGGATCACCGATGCCTGAAGATGAAGCTCTTGATATTGAATTAGAAGAAGATATGGAAGAATTGCCAGAAGGCATTGAAATGGCTGGCGAAGAAGAAGTTGAGGTACAAGCAGAGGCTTATGATCACACAGCCAATCTTGCAGAAGTTCTTGATGATTCTGTTCTAGGAGAGCTATCTTCTGACATTCAGTCAAAGTTCCGTGAAGATGTTGAATCAAGAGAGGACTGGGAAGAAGCGATTGCAAAAGGTTTAGGTTTGCTTGGTATCAACTACGAAGACAGAAGTGAGCCGTTTATGGGTGCTAGTGGTGTAACTCATCCACTTTTATCAGAAGCAGTGACCCAGTTCCAAGCACAGGCTTACAAAGAAATGTTACCAAGTGGCGGTCCTGTAAAGACCCAGATCCTTGGTGCACCGACCAAGGTTACTGAAGATCAGGCACAGCGTGTAGAAGATTTCATGAATTATCAGCTAACCGAGGTTATGGAAGAATACGATGCTGACACAGATCAGATGTTATTTTATTTGCCGTTAACAGGTTCTACATTCAAGAAAGTTTACTTTGATGAAACAAAGCAGAGAGCCGTTTCCAAGTTTGTACCAGCCGAAGATTTAGTAGTTCCGTATTCTGCGTCTGATTTAATGACAGCAGAAAGAGTTACACATGTTGTCACAATGTCGTATAATGATGTTCGCAAACTACAAGTAGCAGGAGTATATAGAGATGTTGAAATATCTGAAGCAAGCGATGGCGAAGACGAAGGTGCTATCCAAGAGCGTGCTGACGAGTTGTTGGGATTACGTCCAAACTACTCTGACGACTCTTATACGTTACTGGAGTGTCACATTGACTTGGATCTGGAAGGTTTTGAAGACTTGGATATGGAGGGGAATCCTTCGGGGGTTATGCTCCCTTATATTGTTACCATTGATCAAAACTCTGGAAAAGTGTTATCGGTGGTTAGAAACTTTAGAGAGCAAGACTCATTAAAGAGAAAAAGACAATATTTTGTTCATTTCAAATTTTTACCGGGTTTTGGTTTTTATGGTTTCGGGTTACTGCACACAATCGGTGGATTATCTCGTGCAGCGACATCGATTCTAAGGCAGTTGATCGATGCGGGTACTTTATCTAATCTTCCAGCTGGTTTTAAGTCGAGAGGTGTTCGTATTCGTAATGATGATGAGCCTCTTAACCCTGGTGAGTTCAGAGATATCGATGTACCGGGTGGTGATCTCAAAAATTCCATCATCCCACTGCCATACAAAGAGCCATCTGCTACATTAGCGAACCTTTTGGGTGTTGTTGTTGACTCTGGAAAGCGTTTTGCACAGGTTGCTGACGCAAAAATAGCGGATGTAAACTCAAATGCACCTGTAGGAACGACTGTTGCACTCATTGAACAGGGTTCAAAGATCATTTCAAGCATACATAAGCGTTTACATTACGGACAGAAGCAAGAATTTCGCATGTTATCAGAGATTTTTAGCGAAAATCCCGTTCCGTACCCGTATTTTGTTGGAAATGTGCCTCCAGAGACCATGCAACAGGACTTTGATGGTCGTGTAGACATACTTCCAGTGTCAGATCCGAACATTTTTTCTATGGCACAGCGATTATCGCTTGCTCAAACACAATTACAGATGGCACAAGCCGCACCACAGATGCACAATCTTCGTGAGGCGTATAGAAGGATGTATGATGCGTTAGATATTAAGAATATTGACGCAATTTTGCCCGAGCCACCACAACCAACACCCATTGATCCAGCAACCGAGAACGGAAATGCACTAAAAGGTATGCCTTTACAGGCTTTCCCAGAACAGGATCATGAAGCACATGTTAGAGCACACATACCTTTCTTGGCAAATCCAGCATCACAGGCAAATCCACAAGGATTTTTGATGTTACATGCACATGTACAAGATCACATAGGCATGATGGCTCGAGATCAGGTTACAGCTTTCTTCCAAAAAGCAGCAGAAGAGGCACAAATGAAAGGCGAACCTGTTCCACAAATCAATCCTGCAGCAGTAGAAGCAGCGATTGCTCAACAAACTGGTGAGATATTGAATGAATTACTACCATCATTAGCACCAGCAACACCACCAGATCCTCTAGTTGAAATCAGGAAACAAGAACTTGAGAATGACTCAGCAGAGCTACAGCGTAAAGCAATGAATGATCAAATGAATTTTCAGATTGACGCTGCCAAATTACAACAAGCTTATGAACTTGCACAACAAAGACAACAGTTACAGTCAAACATCGCTGATGATAGAAACGATGTAAATGTTTATAGAATAAATATGGCTGCTGCAAAAAATAACAAAAAGAAGTAAATTGTGATACAAGTATATTATGGATCCTGTAACTATATCAGTAGCCGTAGGAGTGGCATCGAAAGCATTTGACGCAATCAAAAAAGGATTTGCAGTAGGTCGTGATATTGAACAAATGTCTGGAGACATCGGACGCTGGATGGGAGCCGTATCTGATGTTGATAATGCAGAAAAACAGGCAAAAAATCCTCCGTTATTTGGTAAATTATTCAAGGCTGGATCTGTAGAAGAAGCCGCTATGGCAGCTTTTGCTGCAAAAAAGAAGCTAGAAGAACAGAGATACGAGTTAAAAATGTTCTTGAATATGACTTATGGCCCACAAGCCTACGATGATCTACTCAAGATGGAAGGACAAATACGCAAAGAACGACAGCAGACAATATATAAACAACAACAGTTGAGAAGACAAATCGGTGAAGCGGTTGCTTGGTTGATGGTTGCGTTAATTGTAGGTGGGTTTGCAGTATTAGTTGCTAGTATATGGATTAAAGAAGCAAGAGCATATGAATACAAACCAAAAGATTACTCAAGACAACAAAAGGAATGGCGTAATCCAGATACAAAAAAATACACAACATGTAGACTTAAAAAAAGAATTACGTCAAAATACACACAGAAAAAAGCGTGTATTTACGAAGGTGGTAATAAAACTTTTACGATGATGATTGAAACTTGGTGTCCAAAAAAGTATAAGTGTGTGTATGATCCGAATGGATCAGAGCCAAATATAGATAAAGTTATGGATAGTTTGAGGAGTATAAAAGATTGACGGAAGAAAAGAAAAAACCAATAAACGTAAAGATTGACGAGAACAGTTTTGAGTTATCTTTAAGAATATTAAGTAATGAATTTGTTGCGATAAAGATTGGTTCTACAAATTTTTCTGGTAAGTTGATAGCAGGTGGCATTTTATTATTATTCTTTACCCTAATTTTATTAGAGGGTTTTGGTTTGAATGAGTTATTAATACAGTGAATGTAGAGACGTTTTTGAAATGGAAGATCCTCCCAAGACTGATGATGCTTGTTAGTACAATCATGTCGTGGAGATGTGCAGAATGGTTCATGGCTTTGGATGAACCAACTGCCAGTCAATCTGCTTTTGTGTCGGTTGTCATGGGCGTTATGACAGGCGTTTTTGGTATTTGGATGGGTCACGAACATAAGGGAGATACTAATGTTACAAGCATTGATAGGTCCAGTAACAGGACTACTAGATAAATTTATTCCAGACGCAGATCAGAAAGCGAAGCTTGCCCATGATATAGCCACTATGTCTGAAAAACACGCTCAAGAACTGGCACTCGCTCAAATAGATGTATTAAAAGAAGATGCCAAAGGTAACTGGTTTCAAAGCTCGTGGCGACCCCTTATTGGCTGGATTTCGGGACTCAGCCTAGGTATAAATTACATGGTAGCACCAATTTGTGCTGGATTTGGGATCATGATACCACAAGCAGATATGTCTGTGATGATGCCTTTGATGTTTGGAATGCTCGGAATTGGCGGGATGAGAAGCTATGATAAGATGAAAAAGACGGATACAAAGAAATGACAAGAATAAATTTGGAATTATTTAAATTTTTTAATAAGATAGGTAATTATTTTTATAGAAAACATGTAGAGGGAGTTAAAAAGAATAGATGATAGAGATAGTTCCAGCAAGTATTTGCCCTATACATAAAATAGCGTATACTAAAACAGAAGCAGAAGAGCCAATACCTTTTGCGGGTGTTGTGAAACTTACAACTTATAAATGTCCTATGTGTGCCATACCTGTAGAGGAGACTGAATATGAAACGAAAAGTTAAAAAAGTAATCAAAGGTTTGAAGAAAGCCTCTAAATTACATGCAAAGCAAGCAAAAACACTAACGAGTATTTTGAAGAATGGTAAAAAGAAAAGACCCTAAAGTTGGAACTGGAAAAAAACCAAAAGGTTCTGATAGACGTTTGTACACTGACGAGAACCCTAAAGACACAGTTAGAATTAAATTTGCTACTCCAGCAGATGCTAGAGCGACAGTCGCAAAAGTTAAAAGAGTTAATAAACCTTATGCAAGAAAGATCCAAATATTGACAGTTGGCGAACAAAGAGCCAAAGTAATGGGTAAGGCAAAAGTGGCTGCTATATTTAAAAAAGGTAAAGAATCTATAAGGAAAGCACATGGCAAGGGTTAACCAGTTTGCAAAAGATCTAGGAATAAACTACAATCAAGCAAAAAATTTGATTAATGAAGGTCGCAGTCGAAAAGACGGAGGTTCACAAATATTGGAGAAAACAATGAAACCAATTAAAGCAAAAGACGGTAAATACAATAAAGTGACGAAGCCTAAAAAGAAACCTAAAAATTTTAAAAAGACAGTCAATAAAATAAAGATGGAAAAAGCCATTGAGAAAGGGCAAGCCACTGTTGGCGATTTTAACGAAATGTCTGAATATGATATGAAGCAATTTCTTAAAGGCAACAAAAAAGGCACTTTTAAAGATTTAAGTGGTGACGGTGAAATAACCATGAAGGACGTTTTGATTGGTAGAGGTGTTCTTGAAAAACCTCAAGAAAAAGCAGGTGGTGGAATGCCAAAGATGCCAAAATACAGAGACGGTGGTGTTTTTAGAGGTTGTGGTGCTCAAGTCAAAGGTAAAAAATTTAAAGGAATATTTTAGTGGAATTTGATGAGAGCATATCACAAGGTGACATAGACGCTTCTAGTCTTGGAGCAGCTCAAGAGAGTTTTGGACCATCTGGTTTCTCTTCTGATTTAGGATCAGGTGATAGTGCAGAAGATTTTAACTCGTTTGTAACTGGTCTTACCCCACAACAAGCTTATACCACTGGTAGGGGTGCAAAAAGTAAAGCACTTGGGGACAACGTAAATAATCCATTTCCAGAATCTTTCTTTTCTAAGTTGTTTGGTGCAGAAAACGTAGATTATAGTAATATATTAAACACGCCTGGTGGATATACTCCAGCAGGAATAAACCAACTAAGATTTAATCAATCACAGAATCCACAAAATTTTGGAATGGGTGATTTTTATCTTGGTCAAGATACTGTTTTAGGAGAAGTAAAACCAGTTCCTAGTATGATGGGCAACATAATGAATTTCCTTCCGGGTGGAGGGATACTAAATGCTTTTATCCCACAAAAAGGTCTCCCAAAGTTTGATCCTCGCCGTATAGCAATGATAGAAGAAGAACAAAAATCTGCGAATGATCCAACGATTTTTGATAGAACATCTGATTTTGTTAAGTCTATATTGGGTCTTGACCCAAAAGACTCTGGTGCTTCTTTAGCAGCAAGTCCTACAGGGGATGGGCAGATGAGAGTTCCTGATACTAGAACTTTTGATGCTTTTGGAAACGTAACTGGTTCTAATTTAGATACACAAGATAGATTCAAAACAATAGAACAATTATCTGAGGATAGAAAAAAACAAAACGCTATAAACGCTATTTCAGATATGTTCCAAGCAAAACCTAAAGTTCAAAAGGTTGCTGATCTTGGACAAACTTTTAGGAACATTCGTGACACAACAAAAGACGTTGTGGGTCCTGATGGTGTGCCTGTATTTGGCAATGAAAATATAAGATTTAGGCTTGGCGTAGATCCAGAAAAGCAAGAACCAAAAGCTATGTTTACATATAATTTTCCAACAGTATAGTAATGTATATAACAGAATTTTTAAATAAATATAAAAAAGATTTAAATACTAGAATTAATGACATAAGTATTTCCTTGACCAGTGGAAGTGCTTCTGATATTGGTCATTATAAGGCAATGGTAGGTGAAATACAGGGATTAACCTATGCGTTGGAACAAATACAAACCCTGCTAAAAAAGGTGGATGATGAGTCTGATAGTACCTGATTACGTTCTAGCACAGAGGAACGCAAAGAAAAAAGCCGAAGAACAAGCAAAAAAGCTAAAATTAATAGAAAGAATACCACAGCCAACAGGTTGGCGAATATTAGTCATGCCATACATAGGCAAAGAAAAGACTGAAGGTGGTGTTTATGTACCAGATCCCGTAAGAGAAAGAGAAGCACGAGCCACAGTTACAGCGTATGTAGCTAAAGTCGGACCTTTGGCTTACAAGGATATCGATAAATTTGGAGAAGACGGAGCTTGGTGTAAAGAGGGCGACTGGGTTTGTATTGGTCGTTACGCTGGTTCACGATTCCAGATAGAGGGTGGGGAAGTAAGAATAATCAATGACGATGAAGTCATTGCAACCATTGTCGATCCTGACGACATCAAAACATACGGAGCTTAGTATGCAAGAAGAAAAAGATAAAGTCGAAGAAGAAATAGAAGAGGGTCAAGAAATAGAAATAGAAGAGGAGAAGGTTGAAGATGATAAACAGGAAGTTGTCGCAGATTCCAAAGCTCCAGCCGAGGAGGAGAAACAAGACGATTCAGATGCTGATGACTTGTCTGAGTATTCCGAATCTGTCAAGAAACGTATCAGCAAGCTTACGTCTAAGTTTCGAGAAGAAGAAAGACAAAGAAACGAAGCAATTAAATTTGCTGAATCTGTCAAGAAACAAAACGAAGAATTAAAAGCAAAGTTAAATAAGCTAGATACCACATATGTTGGTGAGTTTGATACAAGAGTGCAATCTCAAGCTATAGCTGCAAAAGAAGCTTATAGAAAAGCTGTTGAAGAAAATGATGTTGATGCCATGTACGAGGCACAGCAGAATATTTCAAGAATAGCTATGCAAGAAGCTGAATTAAATAAAATGAAAAAAGATAGAGAGGAACAAGCTGAAAAATTGAAAGCCAGCGAGGCTACACCAGCACAACCTGCACCAGCGGCTCCTCCTCCAAAACCAGACCCAAAAGCAGAGGATTGGGCAAAGAAAAATACATGGTTTGGTCAAGATCAAACAATGACTTATGCTGCTTTTGGACTACATAAACAATTAATTGAAGAAGAAGGGTTTGACGCAACGTCAGATGAATACTATACTGAACTGGATAACAGAATTAGATCAGAGTTTCCGCATAAATTTCAAGAAGCTCAAAAAAGATCTAATAGTCCTAGAGTCGCCTCTGCTGGGACAACGGCTTCAAAGTCGTCAACAAAGGGACGCAGAACAGTCAAATTGACTCCATCGCAAATAGCCATTGCGAAACGATTGAATGTTCCGCTTGAAGAATATGCTAAATATGTGAAGGAGTAAAAAATGGCAGAAAAAAGAACAACACGAGAAGCAGAAAGTCGTGCAAATAATACGAGGAGAAAACCTTGGCAACCTCCAGCTAAGTTGGATGCTCCCCCTGCTCCAGATGGATATGAACATCGTTGGATCAGAACTCAATTAAGAGGAGAAGACGATAAAGCAAATGTTTTTTCCAGAATGAGAGAAGGGTGGGAACCAGTTAGAGCAGACGAATATGGCTCAGAAGCTGCAAAATATCCAGTTATAGAGGAAGGTAAAAACAAAGGAATTATTGGTGTCGGTGGTTTAATGTTGGCACGAATACCCACAGAAACGGTGCAAGAGAGAACTGAATATTTTCGGGATCAGACCCGCAATCAATTGAAAGCCGTGGATGAAAACTTGATGAGGGAACAACATCCCTCGATGCCTATCACTGTTGATAGGCAAAGTCGTGTAACTTTCGGTGGGGAGAAAAAACCTTCCGAATAACTTAGAAGGAGCAATAAATGGCTAATGCAAATGTAGCTTTTGGACTCAAGCCTGTTGGAAGACATGGTTCAAGTCCAGCGACTCAAGGTACGAGTCAATACTTTATTGCTAGTGATGCTTCTGCGATTTTTCAAGGTTCACCAGTAAAAGCTGAATTGACTGGCGGAACTATTGCAATCGGCTCTGCAACTGGTAACGGAGACCAATTACTTGGTGTCTTTGCTGGATGTGAGTTTGTGGATGCAACCACTGGCAAGTTAAGGTTTAGTAATACATGGCCCGGTTCAGGATCAGCTAATACTAACTTTGACATCAAAGGGTTTGTGTATGACGATCCATCACAGAGATTTATTATCGCTGCTGATGGTGGTAACACTGACAGAGCAACTGCTAAAGTAGATATTTTCAAGACAGCTGATCTAGCTGGTGGAACTGGTGGTAACACTACTACTGGTATTTCTACTGCTAAGTTAGATATATCATCTGCTGAAAATACAGATACTTCAAATTGTGTGATGATTTTAGGCATCCATGAAGAAGTAACTAATGCTGACCACAGTGCTGCTGGTGTTTCATACATAGTTAAAATCAACAATCATGCGTTAAATTCTTCGGATGCTGACGCTACTGCATCATAAGGAGAGTGTAGTATGGCTATTTCAAGAGCACAACTCGCCAAAGAGTTAGAGCCTGGCTTGAACGCTCTCTTTGGTATGGAGTATAATAGGTATGAAGGTCAACATGCAGAAATCTTCGACACAGAGTCATCTGACCGAGCGTTTGAAGAAGAAGTGATGTTGAGTGGCTTCGGTGCAGCACCCACTAAGCAAGAGGGTTCTGGTGTCACATTTGATGATGCAAATGAAGCTTACACTTCAAGATATAACCATGAAACTGTCGCAATGGCGTTCTCAATAACAGAAGAAGCTGTAGAAGATAATCTCTACGACAAGCTTTCTGCTCGTTATACAAGAGCACTTGCCAGATCTATGGCACACACAAAGCAAGTAAAAGCTGCGAACATTTTAAATAATGCGTTTACAGCTGGTGCGAGTGCTGGTGGTGATGGTAAAGCATTGTTAGCAACAGATCATCCATTAACAAATGGTGGAACTTTCGCTAACGAGCCAACTGTAGCAGCTGATCTTAATGAGACATCTTTAGAAGATGCTTTAATTAAGATTGCAGGTTTTGTGGATGAAAGAGGATTAATAATCGCTCTAAGAGGCATGAAGTTAATTGTTCCAAGACAATTACAATTTGTCGCAGAGAGAATATTAAACTCTAATCTAAGAGTTGGAACAGCAGATAATGATGCTAATGCCATGAGACAAATGGGAATGTTGCCTCAAGGATATATCATCAATGATTATTTGACTGATACTGACGCTTTTTTCATCAAAACAGATGCACCAAATGGTCTAAAGCATTTCGAAAGAATGCCTATGGCAACAGCTATGGATCCAGATTTTGACACAGGAAACATGAGATATAAAGCAAGAGAGAGATATTCTTTCGGCTTCTCAGATCCTCGTTCACTATTTGGTTCACCAGGAGCTTAACAAAAAAAACAACTTTTTTAGGGCGACTCATTGCAGTCGCCCTTTTTTTATGTATAATAAAATTACCTTGACGAAGAATTAACTTCGACAACAGCCAAGACAAGGAGATATACATGGCTAATACAACATTCTCAGGTCCTATTAGATCTGAAAGCACACTTAAAACAATCAGTAAAGATGCAACTAGTGGAACCATTACAGAGGTAACAACTCTTGGTGGAGCACCAGTTAGTTTATCTGATGGAGATCAAACTTTAGATAACGCTACTCATAGTGGTAGAATTCTACTTGTACCAGATGGAACACAAGATAATACATACACATTACCAGCACCAATAGCTGGATCTGTGTTTAGATTTGTTTACGCTGGTGGAGCCGCTGATGCAACAGATGCTCTTATAATCACACCTGGTAACACAAACTTTTATATTGGTGGGATCACTCATTTAGACACAAATGCAGATAATGTGACTGTATTTTCAAATGGTAGTTCAAACAGTAGTGTTCAGTTAAATGTACCACAAGCATTTGATATTACGATTGTAGGAAAAGACACAACAAATTATCAAATTTTTGGTACTGTTACATCGACTACAGTTCCAGCTTTTGCCGACCAATAATAGGAGATCCTAATGGCTGATGCAGTAACATCACAAACCATAATAGATGGTGTGAAAACTGTCGTACAAAAATTTACCAATATATCCGATGGAAGTGGTGAATCAGCAGTTGCAAAAGTAGATGTAAGTGCTCTTGCCGCAGGTCCAGATGGACAAACTTGTACTGGCGTATCGATTGAAAAGATTTGGTGGCAGTGCATAGGTATGAAAACCAGACTGTTTTTTGATGCCACATCTGATGCTTTTATAATCGAATTAGGTGAAAATCAAAGTGGTTATCATGATTATAGTGGCTTTGGTGGTGTAACTAATAATGCTGGTAGTGGTAAAACTGGTGACATAGTTTTTACAACTGTTGGTCATAGTTCTGGAGATACATATACTGTAACTCTTCAGATGAGAAAGAATTATGACTAGAAAGGCAGATAAACAACCGCCTAAAACTAAAAAGTATTTCCGCTCCACTAAATCTGGAGCGGGAATGACAAAGGCAGGAGTTGCTAAATATCGTAGAGACAACCCTGGTAGTAAATTAAAAACAGCTGTTACGGGCAAAGTAAAACCCGGAAGTAAAGCTGCAAAAAGACGCAAATCATTTTGTGCAAGATCAGCAGGGCAAATGAAAAAATTTCCTAAAGCTGCAAAGAATCCTAACAGTAGATTAAGACAAGCTAGAAGAAGGTGGAAGTGCTAATGCCAAGAGGAAGACCAAAAAAATTAACCGCTGAACAAGTCATGGCTGAATTAGCAAGACATGAAAAAGAATGTGGTTTTAGATATACAAGATTAGAAGAAAAATTAGAAGACAACAAAGCTAGTCTTAAAAGTCTTGATGTAAGACTTTGGGGATTAGGTGCGTTAATAATAGGTGCTGCGATAGCAGAAAACTTTATACCATGACAATATCTCGTGGTAGCATGAGTAGGCAAATTACGAAGGCACCGGGTAAAAGGAAGTGGAGCGATGCTAGGAAGAGGAAAATCAATTGCAGAAGACCTAAAGGATTTTCTGAAAAAGCACATTGTGCCTCTAAAAAAAGGAGAAGTGGTAAGAGGTGAACCAATAAAAGACTGTCCAAAATGTATGAAGAGAGTTTATTGGTGCACATGTTGGAAAGTAATGAAAGGAAAGTATTATGCCTAAAGACGCATGTTATCATAAAGTTAAAGCACGATATAAGGTTTTTCCATCAGCGTATGCCTCGGGAGCCATTGCAAAATGTCGAAAAGTTGGTGCGGCTAATTATGGTAAAAGCAAGAAGAAAAAAGATGGCGGTCTTATGGAAGCCATTAAAAATGTTAAAGATAAACAAGCAGTTATTAAAGCATCAAATGGTAAAGCTTTTAGGAAAAGAAAAACAAACAATCCTAAAATTGCTAGAGGCTGTGGTGCTATAATGGCAAGTAAAAGAAAAGTTACAAAGCGTGCATAATGGCAGTAAGAAAGACTAAATCAGGACTAGCTTTAAAAAGATGGTTCAAGGAGGGTTGGAAAGATGTCAAAACAGGCAAGCCTTGTGGTCGTCAAAAGGGTGAGAAAAGGGGTACGCCTTATTGCCGTCCTACTAAAAGGGTATCGAAGAAAACTCCGAAAACTGCTTCGGAGATGACTTCTACTGAAAAACGTAGTAGGATAAGACAAAAGAATCGGTTGGGACAGCCAGCTGGTAAACCGAGAAGAGTAGCGTCACTAAAAAGGAAAAGGAAAAAATCATGAAAAAAGTCACTAGATTAAGACAGCCAGAGGGCGGTGTGGATATTTTCAAAAAGAAACCTATACCAAAGAAACCTAGACAGCCAGAAGGTTCTGGAATGGTTAAAAAGAAAAAGTTAGTTCAGAGACAGCCAGAAGGTTCTGGAGCACCTAAGAAGAAAAAGTTAATTCAAAGACAGCCAGAAGGTTCTGGAGTGGTTAAAAAGAAAAAGTTAGTTCAGAGACAGCCAGAAGGTTCTGGAGCACCTAAGAAGAAAAAGCTGGTTCAAAGACAGCCAGAGGGTTCTGGAGCACCTAAGAAAATAACTGGAAGAGGTGAGTTTGCTGATACGAATAGATCTAAAAAAACAAATGTAGTAAAAACAAGTGGAACTTATAAAATAAAATCTGGAGACACGCTATCTGCTATAGCTAGAAACAAAGGAACAACTGTATCCACATTAAAAAAATTAAATAACATAAAAGATGCTAACAAAATTTTTGCTGGTAGATCTTTAAAACTTCCTAGTTCTAACGGAACTAAGAAGAATATGGTAAAACTAGTAAAAACTGCGGTCAAAAAAGGTAGAGCTATGAGGGCAACAACATAAATGGCAACTTCAAACTCAAGAGATTTTGACCTAGATGTAGGTGAGATAATAGAAGAAGCTTATGAGCGTTGTGGCTTAGAGATGAGAACTGGCTACGATGCGAAAACAGCTAGACGTTCTATGAACCTCATGTTTGCTGACTGGGCAAATCGTGGACTAAATTTGTGGACTGTAACGCAAGATACTAAAGCTGTTACTTCTGGCACGGCAACTTACACCTTTGATGCTACTCATGTGGACTTGCTAGAAGTTGTTCTTAGAAACAGTAGTAACACTGACTTTACCTTAACTCAAATGAGTAGAGGTGAGTATCTTACAATCCCAAATAAAACCGCTACAGGTCAACCTAGTCAATATTTCTTTGATAGACAAGTAACACCCACGATAACTTTGTGGTCTACTCCAGATGCTTCTTACACTCTTGTTTACTATTATGTAAGACGTATTCAAGATGCAGATGCTTTGATAAATACAACAGACGCACCTTTTAGATTTTTACCATGTGCTGTTGCAGGACTTGCTTACTATTTAGCAATGAAACGAGCACCAGAGAGAGTTCAATTATTAAAAGCTGTGTACGAAGAAGAGTTTCAAAGAGCAGCGGCTGAAGATGCTAATAGCACTCCTTTGAAGTTAACTCCAAGAATGGATTACTTGAGGTATTAAATGGCTAGGTATGCAAGTGGTAAAAGATCATGGGGGTATTCAGATCGCTCTGGGTTTCGTTATCGTTTGCGTGATATGATAAAAGAATGGAATGGTTTAAAAGTTGGTAGAGATGAATATGAAGCTAAACATCCACAACTAGAACCAAACTATCCTGGACCAGATCCAACAGCTTTGTTTGAGCCAAGACCAGATAGAAGAACAGAAGTGACCGTAGAGAATCTTCTTGGTCTAAATCCATTTTTATCCACAGCCAGTAGTGCGTCTATCACAGTTATAGAACCATCACATGGCAGATCAACAAGTGATACTGTTAGATTCAGAGATGCAGAGGGTTTTGATGGATTTACAGCAACTGTTTTGAATAATTCATCTGGTTATGCTATAACCAAAGTAGATGATAACACATATACTTTTTCTGCTAGTAGTGGCACAGCGACTACAGGTGGACTAAGAGGTGGTGGTGGTAGAGTTACTGCTGGCCCAGTTACATTGGGGACATAAATGAGTTTTACAAAAGCGACATTAACAACGGCAATACAAGATTATACTGATAATTCAGAAACAACTTTTGTAAACAATATACCTAACTTTATAAAAGCCGCTGAAGAAAAAATATTAAAAAGCGTAGATTTAGATTATTTTAGAAAAAATGTGACAAGTGCGTTAACA
>Ga0098042_1000421_pt1 | contig 16512 bp, 25 predicted proteins | sample 9_EtaG_FD_75066 | JGI IMG/M metagenome (GOLD analysis project Ga0098042, IMG submission 75066) | Marine viral communities from the Subarctic Pacific Ocean - 9_ETSP_OMZ_AT15188 metaG | ecosystem: Environmental > Aquatic > Marine > Oceanic | place: Pacific Ocean | collected 2015-01-10
AGGTTGCTGCATCATGGGAGGCTGCATTCGATTGTTTAAAAACTGACGAAAACGCTGCCTGTTATTAGGATCTGTTTGAAAATCCATAGCCTGCGGCTGTGGCTGTGCTGGCGGTGGAGGTGCCATTGGCCCCATGAAACTTGTCATGCTCTAACCCTCTATGAAAAATACACGGGGCCAATGATAGTTTATTATTCAAACTTTGACAACAGATACTCTAACTCGGTCTTTGATTGCCTCAAAACCTTGTCTATATGAGCATCTGTACCCTCCATTCCATTCAACGCACTACACAAACGAGCAATACGATCCTTGTCAAAGTTACTCAAAGTACCTGTCGGCATCAAAACGTCATTACCCTTTGTATTCTCCATATAACGCACAGATAACTCTATCGAACGCGGTATCTCCTGCTCACCACTTTCGTAGTAACAATACATTCGATGACTCACACCCAAAGACCGAGACATGTGCATCTGCGTTACATCAAGTTGCTTACGTTTCTTTGCCAACGTCTTGCCATCCCACATGCTGTAGGACTCTTTAGCCTTGTACATCCTCTACCTCCTCCAGCATACCAGCGTCAATCATGTCGGCAGCAAAAGCCTCAACAGTATCGAACCTGATAGACTTGCCGCTCCAGTCGCATGCAGACCTCGCTGCCATACGCATGAATGTGTTGTCATTGTTATACTCCCACGGAAACACGCCCTTCCATGCTTCTAGGAACGCTTCAGCAGCAGGAGCCTCAAACTCAATTGGATCCTCGCTGATCTTTAATAAATACTTAGGCATTTGCCCCTCCTTTAGTTGTTTCACATAACATAGTGCAAAGATTGCAAACAATCAAGGAAAATATGATGTAAAATTTTTTTTTAAAATTTTTTGGGGCTTGTTTGTGGGGAAGTTGGCGCAACCTTTCGCCCTGTCAAAATTTTTTTTAGGGGTGGTGGTATACCCACCCATCCCCGATTTTGCCACATATTGCCAAGGCATAGGGTACCTTAGATGCAAACATTGCGTTAATCGCCCATAGAGCTGCACCTATGCCGTACAATTGTACTGGTACTACCTACCTACCGCAAAAAAAAAGAGGCGCTGCAAGCGCCTCTAATCGCGTTGTTGTGTAATGCGCTAGTTTAGCGCATTACGTCTAGAGTTTAGATATTCATAGGTTTGGTCATCCAATCCAGCAAAGATTGAAGCAATGCCAAGCCTGTTTTCTGGTAACAATGCCGCCTCGCCTTCTATGGTGCGAGTGACTGATTGGATAGCCTCATAACCGTTTAAATCGTGGTTGCCTTGGCTAGTGCCATACGAATGACCGTAGGCTTGTTGATTGTGGCAAATGATAGCGTCGTCACCATGCTGTTGACGCATTTCAGATACCCTTGCGCGAATGGTTCCGGCATCCCATCCTGTTACATTGGATATTTCGGAAACAGTCGCGCCACCATCACAACGAATAACAGACCACATCATACCAATGCGAGAGCCGTTGCGATATGGTTGCTCGGGTGTAGATGTTTCAACAGTGCGGCTAGCAGTGTAGTCAATGCGGTTAGCGTCACTATGTCTAAACATGGCATCAATAAGCAAACACCATGCTTCAAGCTTGGCAATCTCTAATGTAGCTTGATGTTGTCTAAACTCAATAGTGCCAACCCTTGCCCATGTATCAAGTGAAACGCTAGCAAATTTGCGTCCTAATATCTGGTTCAATTCATTCGCGCTAGTCGCGTTGTTGAATTCGTTTTGATTGCGCCCATTATCAGCAATGCGACGAATGGAATGGCAAAACCTAGCTTGGCAACCATTTTCGCGCCGTGATGGTGCAAGCAATAGGTCAACATCATTTTGCTGGTTAGCGTATCTGATCAGCACATCCTTTACCAATGCCATTGGCATAACATCATGGCATTGGTCATCGGTAGGCATGAAATAACCGTTACGCGATGCCATGGTTCCTTTAGAGTGTGTCCAATAGTAAGCCGGTGAAATATCCTTTACCGCACGATTGCCAATGTGGACATGTAAACCGCATCCCTTTTTTGATACCTTGCCACCATTAGCTTCTACAAATTCCATGACTGCTCTTATGTCATCCAATGCGCCACCTGCACCATGTGCAGGCATTGGTGGAAAGACTATTTCAACATCCACATTAGATGATGCGTCATATTTTACCTGCAACCAATCAAATCCAGCATCGGTTAAAAGAGTGCGCCATTGATCAACAGAACGATATAAACCGCGTTTGTTGTGGAATTCTAATTCAATGCCAGCAGTTAGAAAGCTTGTGTTTGTTAAATAAGCCATTGTTTTCATTACCTTTTTTTTAGTGTTGAAGGCCTACCTTCGGCCCCTTGTCCTATTCTATAGCATGCAAACACTGCATAAACAAACAAAAAAGTGCAATTGTTCGTATTTTTTTTATTATTGATCGGGAGGGCGGGTGTGCGTGCGCGTGAAAGAACGGGGGAACGGTTACTGGCAGCAGCAGCTAACCCCGAACCCGAAGCCCGAAGCCCGACCCGAAGCCCGATTCATTGGTATTCCCCGGCTGGTCCCAGTAAAACCAGAACAATTGTTCGGGTTATTACCAGTGTTGCCCGGGACTGAACAAAAAAAATGGGCCGCAGCACCCGGCCACGGCCCAAAATAACCCGAACAATTTACATCCATGAAGCATATCTCCACCTCCCGCGATCCTCAAAGTGGGCGTTATCCCTCGCGTTGTATAGCTCGGAAGTATCCAAAGAGAAGTCCCGATACCCGTTCAGGATAGTATCGAAGTAATAGCTGCTGGGGCTGTGTATCCCCGATTGATTCATCCGATAGGTTAGCATCCCGTTGATCTCCACCTTGCGATAGAGTCCCGAAGATACTCCCTCGTACCGATCAAGTGCGGCCTCGTCCGCTTCTTCAATACTCCAGATCCCAACAGGCAGCAAGTCCTGCTCGTCCCCTTCTTCTATGTCGGCTACGCCCCGAAAGACAAGCCGCCAATTCGGAAAGTACGCAGACCCCAACGCTTTCGCGGTGGGGCTACGAAGTGCCATCTGGCTTTTGTTCAAGTTAGAGCCATAAGCGAAATATAGTTTACTCATTTGTTTACCTCCATTCGTCAACAACCTGTTCACCTACGATGTAAGCGTACATGTTTACCAGCTTTTCAGGGCTGGACAGGTCAGTTGTTACCTCACCAAAGTTGTCTTGCTCGTATTCTTTGATGGTTTCTATGATTTCAAAAACCTTGTCACCCATCCACTCAATCGCTTTGTGCGTTCCAATAATGTAATAGTCCATATTGAATGCGCGGTGGTGCAGTTCCATCAAGTCGTCTTTGTTGTCTTTTAGCCACTCAGCATCCTGATCTTTCATCCAGTCCACAAAGTACTCTTTGATTTCTTCATACTTGTAAGTCATGGCGTTTGCCCTCCTTCTGTACTTATATACATAGCAATCATTGCACACACTGTCAACAGGAAAAGAAAGAAAAAAAGAATTTTTTTTCAACGGGTGCCAGTCAGCAGCGCCGGGGAACAACCAGAACAATTGTACTGGTTAGCGCCGGAGGACGCAGCACGGACAAAAAAATACCCGGCTCTCGCCGGGTCAGGTAATGAAAATGTTGCTCCCTTCTAGTCGTGTTTAGAATTGCGCCTCATATTTTGCGGCATGCGCTGGGTAAGCCTCTTCAAAATCAACTAACTTATCAGCCGCTGCAACCATCACCTTAACTTCGGATGGTATGTTGGTTGGTTTGTAACCATCAAGATAGATAGAAAGCATTGCTTCATAAGTTTTGACGTATTCAGCGTATGTCATTATACAGCCCTCCTTTTTAAGTGCAGCCAGTGAGCGGGATAACCCATTAACCCATCTCACTGGCCTAGCCACGATTACAATCACCTAACGGCGTTATACTTTTGGCTTACTCATTATATATAGCAATCATTGCGACCAGGGTCAAGCACAAAAAACAAAAAAAATAAAAAAAGTATCATTTGGTACAAAGCCGCAGCCAACTGGGACCGGGAAGACAACACGAACAATTGTACTAATGAATCGAAGACCGGGAGGGTGCTGCGACCCGGAGTCCGGACGCCGGGAGGATTTCCTCCGAGGAGGGCGCAGCCCCGATCCCGAACAATTGTACGGGTTCCGAAGAAAAAACCCCGGCAGCGCGTGGCTACCGAGGCAGTTCTTCTAAGGGAGGAGTCTTAGAATGACCTCGATGCAACCCCGATGTCAAGCCCGATCCCGATCAAACCCCGATCCCGATGTCCCGAGCAGAACCCCGAGGACCCCGAACCCGAACAATTCTACTGGTACAGGCCCGAAAAGCCCGATGGTCGCCGCCTCCTCCCCCCGCACGGGGTGTTTCATGGGAATATCTGGGTTATCTGCTATCTTCTGCTATATCTTGTGGTTCATGCTCAATAACATCTACATCTGGTGTTACGTTCCTCATCCGTGACTCAGCCAAACGCTTGTACTCAGCCAATTTGTTCGCAATATCCTGCTTTGTGTTCGCTGTGATCTCCTCTTTGACAACGTGCTGCTTGTTAATGAGTAGTCCCGCTGCCTTCAAACGTAGTTCCTCCGCCCTCAATGCATCGCTGAATTTGCCCATCTCCCACGCCTGATCTCTAATCTTTTTTAGATCCCGAATAGATTTGTCGATTGTTACCCCGAAACGAGCCTGTGTCTCCAGTCTCATCTCCTGTAGGCGTTCCGCTACGACCGGGTTACGCAAAAGCCGTACAGCTTGCACTGTGGGGTTTTTGTACCCTGCTTGCCTAGCCGCTTCGGTCTGTGTCATATCCTTGTGCAGATACATATCCAGAAACTGTTGCTGCTGGGGTGTTAATCTTTTGTGTCCAGCTAACCGCTGTTCCTTTGGTAGATCTTCTCCGACATTCGGCATTACGCCCTCCTAAGTAGAACAATTCTTCGGGTTGCATTTGGCAGCAACCACACGTTACAGGGTATAGGTTTGTTTATACCTATACCCCTATGTAATAGGGTAAAAAACCCAAACCTTAAACTTTGAGCCTTTTCAATAACTTACGACCCCTATTTTGCTTTGTTTGTGCTATCATTGCAAACCCAAACCAAAACCTCTTAACCTATTGATACATAACAACTTTATGAACTTTGGGGTACCAACTTTGGGTTTCTAAACTTCTAAACCCAAACAAGAACGTATCAAGAACGACCCCCATTAACATAATAACAATCTACGCAATTACCATTTGAAACCAGACGATCTGAAACATGCCCATGTACACAAGCATTTCCAGTAAAGAATGTTTTTAATCCCTGTTCTTTAGCTTTATCACGGCTGATCTTTTGCCTGTATACTGGATTGTCACTCACCAATCTAAGAGCGTCCTTAATTTCTTCTATTGTAGGCACCTTCATTCTATTTTCCTTTCCATGTAAGGTATGTTCCCGAACCCATAAGCACTGCTCCGATCATCAGCAGTACGACATGTAACCAGAACAATTCAAAGCTATGCGGCATAGGCTCGACTGCTGACATCAGCAGCACAAGAACAAATCCCGCGCCAGTCATATAGTTTCCTGTTTTAAATCCCATTGTAGCCTCCTTAAAACCCCTTTCTAGGGTATCCATGTTGTTCAATAAGCTTGCCCTGCTTGTTGTAGATCCATCCTTTAATGTATGTATCCTCATCAATGAATGACTTACCCTTTACACCATATTCTATTTTCAGAACATTTTTGCCATCAAGGTGATTATCAACAAAGTCCTTACTGACAACATCAATGATAATATCAAACATCCTGTGATCCAGAATGCGTGATATTGTTTTTTCTTCAGCGTCTTCGCTGCCATTGTCTTCAAGGTAATTTTTTTCAAAATTCATAGCAAACGAGCCATCATCTGAAAAAGTCGTTGGGTCTACGATCATCGTAATATCCACGAACAATTTGTCTGGATCTTGCATACGGTCATACACATTACTCAATCCCAACATTTTGTTTATGTCATCTTTTGCATGGGTATGAAACAACGAGGCTGATTTATCAGCCTCATCTATTTTACCATTTTTATGGAAGTATTTTGTCACGAGATCATGCCTACCGTTAGGCTTTATCTCCATGTCATAAATCTCCACCATGTCCCATGTTCCATCAGAACCAGAGTCACCTTGAGGCCAATGGCGATTTTTCAAACCCATCGCCACAAATTTTTTGACCTCTTCAACACTCTCTAGTCCCATCGTTGCGTGATGTTCATTCACTAATGCGTAATATGGCATTGATCCCTCCTTTTGCCCTTATTTAGCTTCTAGTTTGTAATCATGGATAATCGTACCCAACTCTGGGTTGCCTCTTATGTGAGGCGGTATCCACGTTGGCTCACTACGCCCTCTGATACGTCTATGGTGTCCTCTTACCCAATGCTCCCTCTTAGGCGTTCCATGCCCTGTAAACATCTGCTCATAGATCTTTACACCACGAGGCTTGGGTAACTGGATTGTCACCAGCTTGTATTCGTTCTTCGGCACCACACGACCAAAACGCATATGATCAATTTTCTTTGGTGGCGTTGTGCTTAAATGAATAACCTGATCGTAATTAAGCGTACTAAGTAACGCGATCAGAAACCTGACATCGCCCATTCCAAAACCTTGCTCATCACCATGACCGGGCAAAAAGTTACGCCTGACTAACTCAGACATTTCATCTTTTTCCCAACCCATTTTGAATTTTTGTGCAGGTATAGACCAGTGCATAGCCGCCGTTTGAACGATGCCACATTTAAACATAATATCGTCCAAAAACTCTTTTTGAACAGGGTCTTTACTATGCTTTGCGTAATACCAAGGCGCAAAAATAATATCAGAAGTCACTTGATTGTAATTTGACGCAAGCATCTCATTTTGATCAGAGAACATTCTGTCACTATTAGAAATCGAAAAACCTAATGGATAGGCTCCAATCTGCTCTACACCTTTTTGTGTTGTTATTTGATATTTAGCGTAAATGATTTTGTCGTTTACTTTACGGATGTGATACCCAACTCGTGAACCATCAATATCCTTATCATTAAACTGAATATACATGTCTGGGGTATATTTATCATGCGCCTTTTTTCTTGATTCCAAACGCGCATGTTCATCCCACTCTACCCACATGCTGTCAAAGCACGGCATAGCCCTATGCAACATCGCCAGCAATGTTTGTGGCTTAACAAAAGACGCTTTAACAATCTCGTCCAGAAGTGTGTTGTCCACTATAAACTTTTGCATTGTTGCCATATCAGCTTGCATATTTCGCCTCATGGCTTCAGCGACACTGCCGCCAGAATACATAGCAAAACCCTTCCTTGGTTCAGCCAAGGCCGCTTGCACCATGTTCGCCAGAACAGGACCGCCTTCTTCATTAACCAAATTGCGCTTTTTCATGTCATCAGCCATACGCTCAACGCCATCCCATTTATTTGTCTCAGCCATAAACAACCTCCCCAAATGTACCTAACTGCATGATATGATCTGCATCATCAGCATCCCAATCGCCACCATTCATGATTACTATCTTCCTATCATCTGGTAACAACTGAATGCCTTTCTGAATAACGTCTGACGACCATAATGTAACAGTCTCACCATCATCATCTTCCCATTCATCACCACCATGACGAATGATGATGTGAAAGTTTTTGATAAGATCATTGCCATCTTTAATTTTGAACTCCTGACCATAATCAACATGATCAATCCAATAGTTACTGCCGCCTTCAAGTACAGTAACCCACAAATCTTCAATCAGCTTTTTCCACTCATCATCTGTGGGCTGATATGTAATTGTAATTTTAGGAGCCATCATTCTCTAGCCTCAACCTTGCCTTGATTAACATTGACTGCGCTTCCTGCAATCCACCTGCCGCGCCAAGTAACAAACCAACTTCAGCTTCGGTAGCATCACTGGTAACTAAACTATGCACAGCGTTGATCGTTTGATTAAGCAACGCTTGCACCTCCAAATAATTTGTTGATCTTTGCATGTTAACCTCCATTGATAGTCGCTGATAACAGATATAAGAAGTGATTGCATACTTGTCAATAAAAAAACTAAGTATTTTTTTCACACTCTGCCGCACATGCAAGATAACCGCATCCATCAACATAATTATCTTCGTGACTCACGTTACTTTTAATACGAGCAATTTTCAGCAGACTCATCATTACACCTACATCGCCCGGGGTAATGTCCATTCCCAAGTGAATCGACCAGTAACGAGCAATTGTTCGGAAATTATCCTCCATCGCCCCGTGGTCTGCTGCTCTGTCCTTCGTTACATACTTCTTTGCTGTGTCCAGCACTTCAGCCCTTTTCATACGTTATCCCTCGCTGTAACAGCTTCATATTCACCCCGACTCATAGGACCATCAACTGCTCCGAGCCATACCCTGCCGCCTGTTGCGGTCAACTGAAACTTATCAATCCGACCATCCTGCTGCAATGTGCGAACATATCCTTCCAACGTCTGCTTCCCGATGCCTTGCAGTATCTCAGGAGCATCAGCGTCCTCCGAACGCTTATGAACCCCGTTGTTGCCACTCATATGAGTTAGAGCCACACCTTCGCGCTCACAATGAATAATCCAATCAAACATGGCATCCATCTTCATCTCAAGCATCGTGCCACTACTCAGTGATTTAATCTCCTCAGTACGATCATTCAGCAGCCCAGTCATTGGATCCCGGACAAAATGCCGAACATTTCTACTGGCTGGCCCGTTAGACTTGACCACAGCGCCATCAAAACAACTGTTGCGCTGATATGGTAAACCTAACCGCTCACATGTCTTTTTGCCACGAGCCGTATCGACCTGCCACATGGCAAATGAAGACCTGACACCATCAACTAATGCTGTTGTACCCCTGATCAGGTTACGAGCTTGTTCTGGTGTTTTAACAACTGCATCGTCTTTGATCTTGGTCATGTGATGACAAACCAGTACAGATGCACCTGTTTCTGTTGCCATACGAGCCAGCAGACCTGTTAAAGCAGCGCCAGCAGCAGGATCAGCGTTGACATCCGCATGAACAAAAGATGCCAGCGGATCAAATACGATCAATTTCAAATTACTCATCTGCAAGATTTGTTCGTATATCTTCTCGAACTCCGCTGTTGTGCTGAACTCGCCGTTGGACTCATTCATAATTGCAAACACGCCGCCCACATTTGGAAGCGACACAATCTTTAAATCATGCGGATAACCACGCCTTTCTTCAAACGGATCAAGCCGCTCAACCCGCCTGTGCATCTCGGATTCGTCATCTTCAGCAGTGAAGATAACCACGTTCCCGAACTCTTTAACCAAACCGCCAAACGTGTTTGTCATTGGCTTTCCAGATGCCACCTTCATGCCCATGTCCAGTGTCATCATGCCCTTACCAGCATCACCTGCCGCAGCAAACAGAATGGGAACTCCGAGCGGAAACGTACCATCAATCAAGAACTTTTGTTCGGGTGCAGCCCCGGCAAACCGACTGACAAGGAACGAATCATCAAGAAGGTTAATATTTGTTTTGGTTATCTTTGCTTTAGTGTTAACAAATTCTTCAATGTTATAGCCCTCAGATAAAGCATCTGAAGCATCCCAACCTTCAGGTTTACCCATTGGCGGTGTAAGCATTGTTACTGACCTAGCCCCAGCAGCCAAAGCAAAATCCTGTATGAGATCAGCCAGCTTTTTGCCAGCAGGATCGTTATCAGGCCACAAAATAAGCTCTTTGTTCTGCAATGGGGAAAAGTCAAATTGGTGAGCCGTCTTCTTTGTTAATGCACCAGCCCCACCAATCGTACAGGTAGCTGTGTATCCAGCATGGTTTAGAGCATCAGCACACTTTTCGCCCTCAACCCATATAACACGATCAGAGGCTAATACATTCGGAATGTTATATAACGGGCGTATATCTGGGAACTTGGAATATGGTGAGCCTTCGACAAACGGCCTAAACTCTTTCTTTGGCTTGCCCTTGGTGTTCAACATGGGATTGCCAGCAATATCCTTTACATTGTATCTACGGACTGTGACAAGCACCTCACCATCAGCGTTGGTGTACACATATTCTGCATCATACGGTGAATTAGCGTTGTACTGCGGCCTGATAGGATTTTCTATCGGCGCATTATCCCGAACAATTTCAGGACCAGTGCTGTCGAGGTAACTGGCAAACATCTCCTTTATTTCTGGAAACTTCATGCCACGAGCTTCCATTAAGATCTTTACAATGCCTCCGATGCCAACACCGCCGTTGAAATCCTGACCTTGCATGAAGTGCTGCGAGGCAGTGTCAATGTTGATTTTTAACGATTGCCCCGGATCACCAAGCAGTGAACCTATATAAAATGTTTTGCCATGAACACGCCCAGCAGGGAACGTATCCTGCAAAATACGAATTTGTTCGCCTTTGGGGACTTTACGAGAAATCTCCTCAACTACGTCATTACTACTAGATGTAGTATTGCCAAACCTTATTACACTCATTATATTGATCCTCGTTAAGCATTGTTTTCAACTAGGGGCGGCTCATACCGCCCCTTCTTTTTGCCAGCAAGTGTTACGGAACTCGCACCACTTACAAATAAAATAATCATTATTCTGTGCGACACGCGGCAGCATGTCGTTAGCTTCTGTAGCTTTCAGGATTTGTACTGCTTTGTCACTGGTGGCTTGTGCAAGCTCACTGTTGAACGGAACCATCTCAATGTATATCTCGCTCGTGTTTTTGTTTAACACCGTGAATACACAAGGGTTTTCAGTAAGATCCATGTAGGCTTGATACAAAGCAACCTGCGCTGCGTACACCGGGTTGGCTTCCGCCACGCCTTTGCGAACAAATTCATTGAACTTCTTTTCAGATGCTGACTTACACTCCCACAACATAGGGTATGAAAGGTGCAGCGGACCACCACATATGACCCCATCAATATGACCCCTGACTTCGCCGCCAGCGGTCTCAAAACCAAATTGTTCGCCTTTTTTTTCTGTCCGCAGGTCAAAGCCAGCGTCACGGAAGTACATAATCATCATGTCTTCGATGGTATGCCCGAGTCCAAATATGCGTAATGTCTTCGCAGGAAACCCTTTACCCTCATCAACTTCTTGGTTCATGTAACGGTACTGGAGCTTGCGTGAGCATGGATCACCAAGGCTAGAGGCACCAAGATACCTGCGCTTTGGTTGCTTGCGTTCTTTTTCTACAATCGCCCGATCAAGCTCTTTAATTATATTTTCTGCATCAGAAAGGGATGTCCGATTCTGTGAGGCCAATTCTGCCGCCTCCGTATCGGAAGTAAATTTCTGTAAGGTCTGTGCTAGAGTATTCATCATCAAGCCCTTCTGATATTCGTTTTAGGATTAGTGTTATAGCTAACACTTCCTCCTCGTTTAAGTCACATAATCGCTTTTCCCAGCCAATATTCCCGAACAATTCTCCTACTTGTTTTAATGAAGAGTCTCGTATTCCCCTTCCCTGATCCATTCTATAACCTCCTTTGATAGCGGACCATATGTACAAACATAAGTTGCATCTGAACCTTGTATGTCTACTTCCGCAACCGCGCCCTCAAAACTTTCTTCTTTGTCTTCAATTAATCCATAAAGAAGATTTGTGATGGCCTCTTGAAACTCATCTCTATCATCTGCGCTTTTGAACAACACAAAATAACTTGCTTCAAGAGAAACCTCATCCTCAAACAATACTGTTAATTTTACCTCACCCCGGTTCATGCGCTTCTTTCTTCTGAAACTATGTCATTAACAAGATGGTCAATGAAACGCTTATTCCAGACATAATTCAACATACAATTTGCTCTGTACTTAGTCCATGAAAAATCAATCGGACTTACATTCACACCGTTTTTTGCTAACAATTCCCGTTGCTTAACACTAACTGCATCATTCAACCAACGCTTAGTCTTTTTTGCACTATCGCTTGTCTCATGCTGTCTCATAAAGTCGTCAGCAGATGCCATAACGTGTCTTTTAGTACCAATAGACATTACTCTGGTCTTGCCCTCTTTTTTCTTCACAATCGCAATGCAAAGACCATCTACGTCAGCAATCATTGCGAAACAATTAAAGCCAGACGCAGACATGCAGGCTCCATTCCCAAACAAATCTATCCATCGAAACGGAGATCTTTCCATCAGATCCACTTCGGTTAGAACAAAATCTTCTAAAATTTCTGGTTCTGGACGCTCTATTTCATGGCCGCATATAGGACACTCGCGTACATTCAACGGTATCTCAGCATCGCAGTTAGAACATATTTTTACTGGTGCATCGCCTTGGGCATCATCATTTTGACTGCCATCCAAATTAACAGCATCGTCAAGTGATCCATGCGTTAGTACAGATGTGCCAAAGTCCATCACAACGCAATCAGATTTAACTACGCCCGGGTATTCTTCTTGATTGACTGTACGCAGACCACGACCAATCATTTGCACCATCGTTGCTTTGTAACTACAAGGTCTAGTCAATACGATGCAAGACACAGGTGGAGCATCAAAGCCCTCAGTCAACACAGCCACGTTAACAACAACCTGAATATGTCCAGTGCTTAGACCATGTAAGATTTGTTCGCGTTCATGTTTTGGTGTTTCGCCTGTGACCGTTGCAGCATCAATACCGTAGGCTACAAACTCTTCGCATAGATCCTCGGCATGCTGCACAGTCGAGCAGAATACAATCGTCTGGCGATCACCAGCTTTGTCATCCCACTCCTCGACCACACGCTTATTAATTGCGCGGCGGTTCATAATGCGTTCAACTTGCGCCATATCAAAATCGGATATGGTTTTGCGTACTTGATTCAACTCACTCCGCACACCAACATCAATCACATATGTTTTCGGCGGTACGAGGAACCCTTCACGAATTAACGTGGAAATTTCTATTTGATGACTACAGTTCGTGAATACGTCCCGTAAGCCCTTCTTATCGCCACGGTTAGGGGTAGCGGTAAAGCCAACGATTTGAACCCCCTCATTGGCCTTCTTTGCGGCGTTAATGATGCGTTGATATGTATCCGCAATGGTGTGATGCGCTTCGTCAACCACGATAAGATCAACTTTGGGCATATTGTCCAAATTTTTCTCGCGGCAAAGCGTTTGCACCATTGCAAATACAGCGTCACCTGACCAATCCTTTTGTGCAGCGTTTACTTCACTGGTCCTCAAAGATGGGTTTACAAGGTGAAATTTACTGGAGTTCTGTGAAACGAGTTCATCTCGATGCTGTAGCACAAGCACATTTTGTGAACCCTTGTGACGTTTGCCAACCAAGGCAGAAAGCATGATTGTCTTTCCAGCCCCGGTTGGTGCAACGACTAAAGTGTTACCGTGCTTATCCAGTGCATCAGAAGCATCGTTTACAGCGACTTCCTGATACTCACGGAGGATCATTGTACTAGCCTAGTCTATACCTGTGATTGCCTAACTTTTTATCGTAGGTTTTCACAATCTCATAGCCAACCTTTTTGATCAGGTAGATATGATTATAAACAGATGCCCTCTTATTCCCAATGACCGCATGAATTTCATCAACTGTTGCTCCTTTCTTACGAGAAATCATCTTGAGTGTTTTTTGTGCGAATTTAGGAACGTCATCAATAGGAAAAGTCATATATGGCGGAATGCCATCTTCAAACTTAGTGTCGATGATGGGGGGCTTTACGGCTCCAGCGCCCCCCTTACTGGATTTAGCGACCTGCAAAGGTTTGCCGCTAATAAATGCCCAGAGTCTCTCTAACGCGCCCATGATGGTGCTACCCCCGCTTGTACAGTTTGTTGCGGTTGAGCCACTGGTGCTTGTGCAACTGGTGCTTGCGCTACAGGCGCTTGCGTGACAGGTGCAGCTTGTCCTCCACTCTGAATATAATTAGGCGAGTCTGGTGTCAAGACTGTCTTAATCTTGTTACGATCAGCATAACCATTACTGCCTTTTTCAATTCCTAAAGTGCAGCAGACAGTCATACCGTTGATCATATGGATGCCTTGAATAGACGCACGTTTTGCTCTAGCGTCATCGCTCTCGTCTTTTGGAGAGATACCAAACCCACTATCAACCATTTGCTTAATTGTATTCAAGCCAATCTTTCTAGCTTTGGACATGCCATTCTCGTCCCTAGCATCGCCATCAACAAAAATATTTTGCCAGACTTTACGCTTGTCAAAGTTGCCACCCATAATGGTCAATTCAATCGGCAACCATTTTGCGCTAGTGGTTTGAGACTGCTTAAAGTATTTACCAGCACCATACTCTGGTATCTCAGTGTCACCACCTTCAAGTTTGACGATAGCACTAACAACAGTGCCATCAGGGATGAGTTCAAAGTCTCCACTTACGCCTTCCATTGGCGGTACGTTGTTTAGGTCAAGCATCTACGTTTTCCTCTTCTGTGTTATTGACCGTTTTTGGATTTACAAAGTTCATTGCTTCTGGCCTTGGACCAGACATTTTCTCAAGCAACTTATTAAGATGCGGCTCTTCAACAGCGTCAAGTCTGCCGCTTCTATCTTTAGCAGGATAGCCCCACTGGTTAAGCGTATCACAAACAAAGGCTCTAAATTTAGTGCCATCGTCAGCAGTCAGCGTTGTCATCGTGATTAGTTCATCAACGATACCCGGCAACTCACGCCCAGTCTTTGCACCTTCAATCTGCAAGTCGTAAGTGATGCGTCCATAATCGTCAGTCTTCTCATCAAGAATGCCGACAAAAATTACGTTCTTCTCACGAATATGTTGAAGGTGTGTTAACCATTGCATCATCTCACGACCCTGCGCCCCATACACTGCACGAGTGTCTAGCTTGCCTGTCCGATCTGATCTGGCTTCTGGTTGATTTTGATTATACGAAAAGCAAAGCCGACCAGCCACAGTAATACTATCAATGAAGATTGTATCGTATTTGCTCAACAGCTTTTCTGGATCACCATAGGTCTGACACACATACTCATAGTGTGCCATTGAGTATGGTGAGTCCTCATTTAATGCAGGGTTGCCCCCACCAAGGAAGCATGCAAAGTCTCGGCACTCAGGCCATGTACGCGGCCTGATAACGTCAACTTTACACCCTTCGATAGCGGCATCACCAGCTTCCAAGTCCATGAACAATGTTTTGTCCATGTCCAAGGTACGCACCAGTGATGTCTTCCCCACACCTGACGGTCCGCCAATCACGATCTTATGTCCGCGTTTTTCAGCCAACCGCTCTTCTGCGCTAATTATTTTTAGCATTAACCCTCCTCCCTTCTTTTTAGATCAACAGACACACCCTGCAACTCAACAGTACGAGCCTCAGAAAGTGCTGCTTTAAGATCTGGTGTGGCATTCTGAAACTTTGCTTCAGCTACAGTGTATTTGACCGTAGCCAGATGCCTTGCTGTATCCTCATCCAAAGAATTAAGAACACGCAACAGAATAGTCTCATCCCATAAGACCTTCTTACGAAAATCAACGGTAACTTTGAAGTCACCATTGTTCATTGTAGTCTGACCAAAATCCTTGCCGTCTTGAGCAAGCTGCATCTTGGCAGTCTCTTCAAACTGATCTTTGAGGGAGTTATTAACGATCTTCAATTCTTTTTGCAGATCATCAATTTTAGATTTAAGATCTTCGCGCTTGTTAAACAAAGCAGTCAGATCATTATTCAAAGTAATAGCGTTCATTGCTTTTCTCCTTTGCCTCATGTCGCTAAACATGACTGGAAGATAAGCATGCAATCTTTTCAAGTCAAGGGCAATTTGAGAAAATTGTTATTATTTTTTTTAGAAAGGTAAATCTCAACTCCATAAACAGCTTTCATGAGTTTCTTTTTGAGTTTAAATTCAGCAGTTTCCACGCCTTTGGCATCTTCTACAACTTCCTCAAGACTACCGTACTCATCTACTTTATTATATCGAAAGTCAGCCACATATTTACAAATCTTTTGATCGTTGACCACAATCTCATATGAGATTTGTCTTTGCAGGTCTGTTATGTAACCAGCTTTTTCCATAGCTGTAAGTTCGCCCCAACGCTCTGCTTCCCACTTGGAATCAAACTTGATCCCCATGAAAGTCGTTTTTCTGGCACCGTATTTGTTTGTCTTGCGTTTGTAGTTGTACATGCTAATATATGTCTATAGTTGTTAATTTATGGGAGTATTATAATGACTGATACAAAACAATACAAGTCAGTTGCTGTAGATCTTGCTACACATAAGAAGCTTGCAAAACTGGCTACAGACGATCACCGCAAAATATCACAACAAATTACAAAACTTGTTTCTGACTCTTATCAGGAGCGTTATGGCAATGAAGTTAATTCTGGTATTGGTTCAGCCGCATGAGGGAAAAAGGCGAAATGCAAAGGCTCATAGAGGCAGGTTTATGCCCTAAGTGCAAAAGCGCGGTGGACTATAGTAAAGATATAACAATTTGCAACGTGTGTGGATTACAAATATCAAACGGCAAAAC
>Ga0098042_1000426_pt1 | contig 16380 bp, 9 predicted proteins | sample 9_EtaG_FD_75066 | JGI IMG/M metagenome (GOLD analysis project Ga0098042, IMG submission 75066) | Marine viral communities from the Subarctic Pacific Ocean - 9_ETSP_OMZ_AT15188 metaG | ecosystem: Environmental > Aquatic > Marine > Oceanic | place: Pacific Ocean | collected 2015-01-10
GATAGCATACTCTCGTAGGTTTTTAATCACAACAATCTCCTATTGTGGGTTTTATTTAAAATGCAGGTGCAAGTAAATTAGCCATTTGTTCTTCTTCAGAACTTCTTTCATCCATGTATATACTTTTTAATTTAGTGTCTTTTGGTGCTAATTGATCTACTAAATTTTCAACACTATTTAATCTTTTCTTTCTTAATCTTGCTTCTTTTCTTGGAGTTAGTTTTTCTCCGTGTACTTCACTAATTGAAGGTATTGAACCTAAAATAAATCCTCGTAATTTTATTCTTTCAAATCCTGTTATTGGTTTTTCTTGTAATAATTTACCTATCAGTAAAGAACTATCCTTACTTGTTAAAACTTCTGCCATTAATCTAGCATTTGCGTTAGCCATATGTGTTCTAGCTAAATCTGAAATTAACCATCTAGTGCCTATAACACCCCTGTTCCATGCATATACTAAAGATTGTAAACGTTGAAAAGAAGGCATAGTAGGAACATTTAATATTTTTCCAGAAGCAACTCTAGACCTATCTACTATAGCAGTGCTTGCAATATCTCTAATATCTCCTGCTGTTTTAAAAATAGCCTCAGTTGAAGGGTCTCTTTGTTGAACATATTTTATTAAATTATCATATTCTTTAATAACTTTCTCATAGCCATTAGCTTGCATCCTAAACATTTTTTCTAATTTTGCACTTTTATCTTTTTGTGTTATGCCTTTTGTTTCTAAGGGGCTTAAAGATGTTAACTTAGGTGCATCTGCTGCTTGTAAACTTGTTTGTGAAGCATCTAATAATTTTTCTACTATTGTATTTTTTAAACCATAAGCTATAGCATCGTCAAATTCTCTTCTTGATATACCTTCAGGATTATATTCATTTACAGCTTTGTAGAAATTTTCAATACCTTCTAAAGAAGTTTTAGTTGGATCATTTATTGTTTCTATAAAACCTTTCCAACTTCTTCTTTCAAGATTTAATGCAGGGGCAATTATATTTTCAATTATAGCTTCATTTTTACGAGATAAATCTAAAGCTGTTTTTTGTTTAGTTCCAAAATCTATTATACTTTCTTTTAATTGAACTTCTATATTTTTTCTGGCTGTGTAAAAATCTTTAAGGTCTTTTGCTAAAGTTCCTTTTGGATATTCGGTAGACCTTACACCAGAAAGAGGTAAATTTTTAGATGAAGGAACATAATTATCATCTAAAAAATTTTCTATTTTTGACCAAGAAAAATCATCAAATTGTTTTCCCATATGTATATCATGCGTTATTTTTTGGATAACAAACTCAAGACCCTGTTCCTGAGTTCCAAAATATTTTTCTAAATTTTTTGAAACTCCTGGTCTAGTTAATATGTTATTTAAAAGCCTATCTGCAATAGTATCATCTCCAAAAACATTTACACCTGCACTATCTAGCATCATAGCTTCCCTACCAAAACCACTTTTCCATATTTGACTTTGTTCTGTATACTCTTTGTTTATCTGTTTTAAATTTTCTAAAGTAGAATCGTTTAGAAAGTTAGTCATTTTTTCAGCATTTTCATGTGCAACGTGACCTTCTTCTGTATGTATGTTTTGTCTTTCTGTTCTTTTAAACCTAGACCTAGCAGATATAAACTGTTCCATAGTAGTGTCTTTATCTACATATATATTTATAGGCTCTGCACCTTCTATTTCAGGAGTGTATGTTCTTTTAGGTTCAAACCCTGCTTTTGCAAATAAAGAATTTATAGTTTTCCAAGATTGATTCTTAACTAAATCTTCATCTGCTAAACCTACTATTTCATTTAATCTAGGAGACACATCAGCATCTGATATTTTTACTTTAGTAATAACTCCACTTTCATCTACTCTAGTTTTAAAGCTATCATAAAGTTTTTCCATAGAACCACCTTCTGCAAAAATTTCATCCCATTCAGTATCTATAGTATTTCTTATTTTAATTCCTAAATTATCAATGGCATCTTTTCTTGTATCTCTAGTTGCACCTGTAATTTTAGTATATAAATTATCATGCTGTTTAAGTGCAGTAATTTCTCTAGGATTTATATAATTAGATAAAATGCTTTTTTCATCATATAAATTGTCTAAATCAAAACCGCTTACTTCATTTTTAATTATTGCGTTAGCTTTAGCTACTTCCGTATTTATGTAAGATAGATTTTTTTCATAAGTTTCAATTTGGTTATTTCTTCCTGTAGTTAACTCTTCCATTACGCCTTCTAAAAATTCTTTACCGTTACTATCTTCTATTTTTGTTATTTTCTGTAATAGCCCATTGTGCAAATTAGTTAACTTATCAATATTTCTTTCTTGTACGCCAAGCATTTCTATATAATCATTGGCAAATAGACTGTTTAGTTTATTACCGAAAAAGCCTAAATCAGCAGATGTTTGTAGTGCTTCTGTAAATTGACCAAACATACTAGTTCCTAGATAATTATCAAAATATACTTCTATAGCTTCTACATCATCATTAGAAAATACTCCTCTGTACCTTGGTTTTATTTGTTTTGTTCCTGGGTCTAAAATTTCATCATATATTCCGTCTATTTTATTTCTTACCGCATTTACGTTTCTTAAAATAGTTTCATACTGTTCAGGATTTGATTTTTCTATTTTTCTAAATATTTCAAAAAACTTCCTATCTCTTTTTAGTTGTGTAGCAGATAGTTTACTGTACTCCATTTTTTTGTTAAATGCTGCTTGAGCCTGTCTGTAGGCAATTTCATTATTATCTAGTGGTAGCACATTACCGAAATCATCCATTTCTTGTGGTTTAAATAATCTTTGTTGTTTACGAGGCATTAAATATTCTGAAAGTAAATAACCATATCTATCAGGATTATTAGGATCAGTTTTAAATACTCCTTCTGGTATAGATTCTGCAGGCATATTATCAATAGGTTTATTAAGTTCAGTTACAATACCTTCAGGTATATCTTTATCATTAATTAATTTTCTATCAAGCCTATCTTCAAAATATTTTCCTTGTCCAAAATAGTTTCCTTTACTTGTGCTCAAAGCTATAGAGTTTAAAACACCAGAAGGACCCTTGTAGGCTATTTCTCCTATCTTATGACCAAATATTCCTGAAAGTATCATAAGACCAAAATTACCTATTAAAGAATCAGGTACAGGAACTAAATCTGCTTCTTGTGCACCAAGCAAAGTGGCTACACCAGTATTAATAAAAGCATCCATAGTCTCTGCTTGTATTGCAACATCATCACCATATGCTCCTGCTCTACCTAAAAACCCTTGTTTTATTGCTGCTGTTCCTTTTTTCCATCCTGTGCTAATAACACCATTTTTATTAGCTTGTTTAAAAGCATTAAAACTTTGTTGTGTTATTGCGTCTATCTCATCTATTCTTGCTTTATTAAAAGTACCAAAAACATTTACAGCAGGTAACCCTAAAGGAAGATTCTGTTTACCAGATAACATTCCCTTACCTATACCTTTTCCTGCACTAGTTAATAAACTACCTTCTCCTAAAACCTCAAATGCTATTTCGTATACATCTTGAATACTACCTGCGTTCATTAGATAACTTTGATAGTGTATAGAACTATCTAATTCATCTTTCGCTTCCCCTATACTAGATAAAAATTCATTCCTGTTATTTGCAATAGATTCTGAAAGTAATTGTTTGCCGTATGTATCTCTATCTTTTAAAGATTCTGCAGTAAAAAACTCTTTAACTTTTTCTCCACCTTTAGCAACGTACTCTCCTAAATAACCTGTAGCTAACCCTGCAAACCCAGTAATGTTTAAAGGGCTTAATATACCACCTCTAGCATTTACAACTAAAGTATCTCCAGTAAAATCTGCCCAATCTTTTGCTTTAGTTCCAACATAATCAACATAACCTAATGCATTATTTTTTTTATAATTACTTTCTACAACATTATATCTATTTTGAAATTCTGCTCTAGTCTCTTCATCTGGGGCTTCATTTATTTCACCTTGTAAATAACTTAATTCACTATCTACAAGTAAATCATAGTATTGTCTGGCACCTTCTGCATCAATACTAAATTTAGGTATATCTGGAATATCTTCATCTCCTCTAAGAAGTGCTTGTGAAGTTCTTTCTCTTGAGGGTTGTTTATATTCTAAATCTCTTATTACATTGTAGGGATTTACTTTAGAATTGTATAAAATATTAGGTACTTTACTTAAATCAGCACCTATAGTTTTTTCTGGAATAGTTTCTGTTAAATCAATGTTATTGTTAACATATTCATTTCCTAATTGTTGAAACAGTGCTGATAAGGTAACAGACTTATTAGGATCAATATTTGCTACGTTTGATTCAGTCTCAATTAAATTTCTTAAATCATTACTTCTTTCTTCTGTTAATTCTTCAAGACCTTCTGCAATAGCTATATTACCTGCTATGGGTATTAAGGGGTTAACCATTAACTTTTTCCTCCTATTAAACCTTTTCTAGGATCAAAGTCTGGATCAGGATTAGGTTCAGGTTCAGGTGGAACTATATCAGCCTTAAATATTTTTTCAAACCTACCTCTATTAAGATAATTTTCAATGTCTAACATTTCTGTACCTAGTCTATCATTAAATAAAAATAAAACATCTGATAAATAGTATGGGTTAGTAGTTTTTTCTACCCTTTCATCATTGTAAATATCATGTCCTCTATTTGCATATTCTCTAATATATGTTTCTACTTTAGGTTTATTAGCAAAATAATTATAGCCCTTTACAGAATTAGTTAATTCTATAGCTGCAGTCTCTTCTATTCTTCTTTTTAAAAAATCTAATACAGTCTGCATCCTTTGAGTAATATTACCAGTTCCTACAGAAGCTTCAACACCTTTTATAAAATCTTCATTAGATATTCTTGCAGATTCTGATTTACCACCTTGCATAACTAAAGCTGCCTTATAACCAATAATAATTTCTAAAGCTTGTAATCTTTTTCTAGCATTTGCAGTAGTAGCTAATGCGTCTACGGCTGCAGATACTTCTTCTTGAACACCCCATCCTTTTTTTAATCTGCCTCTTGCATCTAAACCAAAAACAGTTTGATCTTTTGTAAGCTTACCTTTTTCTTCGTTACCACTAAAAGCACCACCAAAACGTTGCGAACTTAAATTATTTTTTAAACCAGATAATTGTTTTGATAAAGTTTTAAACTGATTTACATAACCCTCTTGACCTAAAACTGTATTAAGAGCATCAGTAATTGTACCTATAAAACCTGAAGGGTTGATAGCTGTGTCGTTATCACTTATATTAGGGTCTTCTATAGCTTCTTTTAAAATCTTTACATAAGCTAAACCTGATTTTAAAATTTCGTTATAGCTACCTAATAATTCTTGATCTTTATTTATAAGTTTTTGTCCTTCTTCACTATTATTAAAAGCATCTCCACTTAAACCTATAAATTTACCTCCCCTACTTTCTATAGAAGGATCATGTATCATATTTGATATGTTTTCTTTAAAATCAATAATATCAAAACCTGTAGGTCTTTTAACTTTACGAGTACTTCCTAAAACAGGGTCATACATTTCTACTTCCATAGTATTTTTAAAATATCTATTAAATCTTTTTCTTATAGTTCCTGCTTGAGTAATATCATTTGAGTTTATACTATTAAACATGTCACTTACTACTAAACTGTTTGCAAGATTACTATCTAATATAGTTCCTTGAGTGTTTTTAGTTTCTCTCAAACTTTCATATGTTTCTCTGTTATTTCTACCATCTGGACTAACAAAAAGAGATGGAGAAACTGTGATTTCTTCTCCATCAATACTATCATAATTAGGATCACTATTAATAATAAATTCATTTTTAGGAGTTATTTTACCTCTTATAGGATTTGCTTTAGCTTCAGGGTATATAGTAATATCTCTACCACCTAAACTTCTACTTTGTATTTCATCATGTAAACCTGAAAAACTTTGTGTGTTTTGTAGATAACCATAATCAGGCTGAGGAAGTAATTTTCCATTTTCATCATGTGTTTCGCCTAAGGTGCCTAAAATAGTTTGTCTAGTTAAAAGGTTACTTGCGTAATTGTTGGGGTATTCATATGGGTTATTAGGATCACTATTCATTTGAACAATAAAATTATCAAGCCTAGCTAACTTACCAGGGTCATCTTTAGCAAAATCAATAACAGAGTTAGCAAACACTTTTTTTTCAGTGAGTTTTGTAGGAATATTATTTATAGTAGGTAAAGTAATAGAATCCCCAGTTATACTATCTGTGTATGTAAATGTTTTTGCATCCCTACTTTTTGACATATTTGAAATAGAAGCAGCTATAAGTAATTTTTGTCTTTCTGCTTCTAGTGCAGCATCTCTTTTTACATCTGCATTATAGCCGTCAGCAACTCCTCCTAAGAATGATAAAAAACTCATGTTACACTCCTTCCATTTCTAAAAAAGTACCGTCAGATTCTACGGTAGGCATTTCTTCTTCTTTTTGACGTATTTTATTTCTAGCTTGCATTACTTGATCTGCATCTATAGCTTTTTGTTTTAATTCTTCCATAGCCTGTTTGCCTTTAGCAAATCTTGCTCTTTCAGGTGCAAGTTGTTCCATACTTGACATAGTTTCTTCTTCAAGTTTTTTATCCATAGATTCTTCATCCATAACTTCATCTGTAAATGGTATTACAGGAACTCCTAATTCTAAAGCTGTTTTTATTAGGTATAAAGCTACTATTGGTTTAATTATTTCAGCTACATCAGGGCTAAATCTACCTTCAGCAACTCCACCTATTGCCATGCTATTAACTATAGCTTCTACAGGAAATCCTGAAGCTATGGCTGACATTAATTCTTTTTTTGTTTCAGGAGTTTCAAATGATGCTATAACTTCATCAACTGCTTTAGCAGGGTCAGTAATTTGAGCAGGGCTTTCATATGCTGCATTTTTTGGATCAGACGTTAAGGAAGCTCCTGGTGTAGGATAATCCATAGGGTCTAATGTATTTACAGAACTTAAACCTTGTGGTTTTTCTATTGTTTCTTCTCTTGTTTGCATTTTATCTACCTAAGGTAATAGTTGGTGTTGTATCTATTTCAGGGTCTATTGAAATAGCATCTTGATATTGAAAAAATTCATTTCTTTTAGCTATACCCTCTGCTATAGATTCGTTTGAGTTTAATACTTTAGAAGTTAAACTTTCAAGTATAGCTTCTGTAGACTTCCTAGCAGGGCTTACACTAGTGTCAGAGGTTAAACCTACCATTCTAGCATCTACAGGATCAGGGCTTAATTCTCCTATAGTAGAACGAGATACAAAACCTTTATCTTCTTGTTTATTTAAAGAAGATACAGCCTGACTTAAATATAATTGATTTAACATATCTTCTGAAGCATCTGGGTATTTTTCTTTTAATTGATCTATACTTAAAATTTGTGCAGATACTTCTAAAGGAACTTCTCCTCCTAAAGTAATTACATCTTTTACAAATTTACCCCCTGCAGTAACCGCATCCGTGATAGGCGAAACAAACTCTTTTATGCCTTTTCCTATATTACTTAAAGAAGTCCTTAAACTATTAGAACGTGCAGTCATTTTATATCCTTATGCTAAATTTTTTATCCAATTATAGATGCCTGTACCTACCTTAGACCAAACATCTGTTTTTACTTTTTCATTAAACAGTCTTGCATTTACATCTCCAGATAATCCTATCTTTGCCAATTCATGTGCAAACTGTTCTCTGTTTAACCCTTTTTGTGTTAACCATCCTGCCTCATCTCTGTAGGCTTGCCATACTCTGTTTAATGCATTTTGACTTACATTTAACAAGTTAAGTGCATTTTGCCTATTGGCTTCATTTTGATTAGCAGTATTAACTGTATTTATTTGCCTACGCCAAGCTGCATTAGATTGATTAATCTGTGCCTGCATTGTGGAGTCAAATTTATCTCTAGCATCTACAATAGATGTATTATATCTTGCTTGAGCATTTTGTTCGTTTACATTAAACTGTCTCATAGCAGCTACTCTATTAAGATTTTGATCTCTAACAGTAGCTCCTAATTGAGAAAAGAATTGATCTACTTGATTTTCAGATTGTGCATTAAATTGTTTTCTAGCATTATCTGCAGCAGCATCTGTAAACAAAGCTTGAGTTTTAGCTTGATATTGTAATACCTCACCTTGCTGTTTATTTGTAAGGTTAGCCATATCTAATTGTAAGAAAGCTTGAGCATTTAAAACTTCAGCTTGTTGTCTATTATTTAAGTTAGCCATATCCATAGTTGCGTAAGTAGCAGCATTTGTAAGTGCAGCTCTCATATCTGCATCTAAGTTTGTTAAGGTCATGTTTTCCATAATCTTAGCATTGTTTAAATTACGTGTTTGTTCTTCTGTAAATGTAAGATTGTTTTGTTCTGCTAACCTTGCAGCATTTATAACCTGTGCTTGTTGTGCATTAGTAAGTTCTTGACCTCTAATAGCAGCTTCTACTTGAGTATTTGCTAAAGCTGTTTGTTGTTTATTACTTAAATTTGTTAAATCTACTTGTAAGTTTGCAGAAGTATTTGTTAATCTTGCTTGTTGGTCGTTACTTAAATTAATATTATTTAACTCTGCATGTCTAGCAGCATTTACTAAATTAGTTTGTTGTGCAAAACTTAACTCTTTATCTTGTATAGCATACTGAAGTTGTGCATTAGCTAAAGCAGTTTGTTGTGTATTTGTTAAAGATTGGCTTTGTAACTTAAATGCATTTGTTGAATTAGCTAGGGCTGATTGTTGTCTAGCACTAAGATTTGATAATGCTATATTTGTAGCAGCAGCAGCATTTGCTAAAGCTACTTTTTGTTTATTGTTTATGTTTGTAAGATTTATCTCTCTAAATACTTGAGCATCTTGTGCAGCTACTGGGATAGATGCTTCCATTGCAGCCTGCATAATAGCCATACCTGCCATAGAGCTTGCAGATAAACCTCTTTGAGCCATAACAGCGTTTGCATTACGTATAGCACCTGCAGCATAAGCAGGAGTTTTACCATCAGCAAATTGTGCCATAAGGTTTTCTAATTGTCCTTGTACAGTAGCTTCTTTAGGCACTTCAGACATCTGTTGTTCCACAGCCTGTGCTTGAGTCCTAGTAAATTCGTCAGTGCTTGTTTGGGCAGCTTGCATAGTAGCCTGTTGATTTAATTCAGACATTACTTGTGCTTCCGCTTGTGCTACACTTTCAGGCAGTGTTTGAGCAGTAGCTAATTGATCATTAGAAACTGTGCCTTGTGCTGCTTGCATAGCTACATTATAATCTGTAGTTACTTGATTAGCTTGTGGTACAGCTTCACTTAAAGTAGCCCCAGTCATATTTGTAGGTTCTTTTGTAAGTTCAGCCTTTTTAATTTCTATACTATCTGCCGCAGGTTTTATTCCTGCTAGTGTTTCAGCAGTTATTGTAGCGTTGGCATTTACAGCACCTGTTTGAGCTTCAGCACTATCAGTAAGAGCATTTGTTTGTTGTGCAGATAAAGCTAAATTATTTATATTTCCTTGTGTATTTGTTGTGCCTTCTACAGTGTTTGCATCCATAGTTGTAGGTACAGTAGCAGATAAATCTCCAGAAGCTGCTATTTTTGTAGCTGCGGCAGGGTCTGCTCCTAATTGTATGCCTGCAGTAGTTTCTAACTCACCAGAAAGTACGCCCATATTTTGTGGGTTGTATGTTTGACCTGGAGCTAAAGTAGGTGCTTTACCTGTAAGACCTGCATATTGGTCCATTTGGTTTAATACATCAGAGTATGCACCTTCAATGCCTGTACTTTGTCCTCCAGTACCTCCTCCAGTACCTGCTTCTGTTTCTGTTTCTGTTTCTGTTTTTGTTCCTATAGTTTCATTTGTTCCATCACTATAATAGACTATAGACCTACCATCACCTAAAGGCACCACATTTAATACTGTTTTAGTTTTCTTTTCGGTATTTTTTTTCTCTGCAGCATCTTTAGTGGCTTTGTCCGCAGCAGCTTTTTCTGCAGCATCTTTAGCAGCTTTATCTGCAGCAGCTTTATCTGCAGCAGCTTTATCTGCAATAGCTTTGTTTGCAGCTTCAATATCATCAAACATTTTAATAGTATTTTGGTTTTCTTCAAATTCTTTATCGGCTAATTCAGGATTTCCCCTATCTACAAAACTTACTCTACCCTCCAGATCATTTGGATTACCTAAAGGTTTAGGTTTAGCAGCTTCTGTAGCAGCAGCTATTTGTTTGTTAAGAGTGTCCATGTTAAGAGTGCCACCACCAGGAAGTTGAATAGTACCTGTGTAATTACCTAAAATATTACCACCAGTTTGCATACCTTGTCTTTCCAAAGCCTCTAGCCTGTTTTGTATCTCTTTATCTGTTAACGGTTTCTTTGGCATATCTCTTCCCTCTAGCCTATAATTATTTTAAGTAGTAACCCTATTACAGAAACACTAGCTCCTATAAGTATAGCTTCTATCCTGTACAGTCTTTTGTCTATTGCCTCATACCTACTTGTACAAGCATCTACATGATCGTCTATTTTTTGATTTACGGTTGCGGTTGTAGCTTTAGGCATGTGTTCTCCTATTCTGGGTATGGTGTGTGTATTTTATTATTTTTAGGCAAAATTGCTGCTGTAGTTCCGTCTACTCCCCTAGTACATCCTGTTAAGTTATTTCCGTCTATTCCTGTGTATGTAAATTTTTCTTTAGTATCATCGTTAGTTAAAGTACCACCAGAAGATACAAAAACTTTTCCCTGTCTTACAGGAATAGTAGTGGCGTCTGCGGCTACGTCTGTTGTAGATGTATCGCCTACTGCAATGTAGCCTGAATTAACAGTTACTGAAGAATCTTCATATTTATATTTTCTTCCAAACCAGTCACTAGGAAGTGTTATATTTGTATGTACTGTACAATTACTTGAATTAAGATAAGGTGCTGTAAAGTTAGGTTTTTCTGCAGGACCTACGATAACTTGAGTATCTTGAACATCTATATTTACATCATCAGCAAAAGCGTGTGTTATTTCTTTTGTGCTATTTTCTACAATTATTTTCATATTAATTAAACTCCAAATCTTCTTTTATACATCCAGGTTTTATAGGTATTAAAATATCTGGATAGTCTTTTTGTTTTGATAAATCTCTTACTTTTTGCCTAAACACAATTACCTCTTGTTTTTCTTCTTCTGAGATAGGGTAATCTATAAGAACATATTTATCTGTTATCTTTAAAATTTTTTTTACTTCTAAATTAATAGCTTTTAATTTTTCTTGAGCAAAAGTTCGTTTTTCTTGTTCTAAATCTACTTCTGTGTCATTAAGTTCTACATAATCTCCTATAGATGCATTATATATTCTAGCCATGATCTATTGTTGCGTCTGTATTCATAATAGCATAGACAGTAACTACGCCTTCTACAAAGTTAGTCCCTGCAGAAGCATAGAAATAAAAACCATCAGTATAATCAGTAGAGTTAAAACTTCCTGCTCCACCTGCAATACCTTTTTCATGGATAATAGCTGTATTAGAAGTAGCATTTCTATAAGTTCCCTCATATTCCCATGTAGGATTTTTTTTAGCATTTACGTAAGTTCCTCTACCTGTAAGGAGATAAACATAAGGAGTATCTATTCCTACTGTTTGTCTTTCTCTACCTGAATGGTTTTGATATACACCATCAAATGAATACCCTGTTAAAAGACCATTACTATCTATGGTAGCGTTATCAGTATGAGAATCACCCTCGGTCATCCTTCTACCATACCAATTTCCTGTCATAACATTAGAAGTACCATTATATGCTTTTATTTTCATATAACCATCGTTTGCACTAAAACCTATACCATACCACTGAATATCATAAGCTCTTACATCTTTAGGATTAAATCCTGCAGGTAAAGAAATTAAAACATTAGCGTCATCTCCACCCCCCTGTCTTCTAAAGTCATACGAACCACAAAAAATTCTTGTAGTATCTTCTGGCATAGATGTGTAGCCTGAAACATCTCTACCTACGGCTATAGAGCCAGTGGTTAAAGCTTTACCTGCTACTACTCTAGGATATTTATTTGATATACTAGTAACTAAATCACCATTACTATATGGATCAACAAAGTATGTGCTTCCTGCAGTAAGACCACTAACAGCGTCAGTAGAACTTCCTTGTCCTGCTATACCTACACTAGCACCATCCGATACTGCTTCTTTTGAAATTCCTATAAAATTTCTGTATGTTAAATTTGTTGAAGATACTGTTATGTCGTGAGCAGGTCTAACTACTTGCTGAAACAATTTACCATTATAGGTAGAACTACTAGAAACTGATCTACCAGTAATAACAAACTGCCCTTTTTGATCCCCAGTAGCAAATATTGTTGGGTTATCTACTCTAATACCTCCAGAGTAACCATCTGTAGCCATAGTTATTTCATTGGAGTTATCCCATTGATACCTGTCGGTTGAAGTACCACTACCATATGTAGTCGGACAAAAAAGCCAAGTATTAGTAGTAGTTTGGTGTGGGTAATAAGCCCCCATCACTTTAGAAGCTTGATTGTATCTGCACCAACCTTGACCTCTTTCATTACTTGCACCAAAAGAAAAAATAGGTGCAGAGCCTACGGTATATTCACCATTTTTTGATAAACTTAATGTAGAGTCCATATTAGTAACAGTACCTACAGATATCCATGTTGCAGATAAATCTTGTCTATAGCCATAGTAAGTATACATAGGTGGGTCAGTATTGTCTGAATGGATATCTCGGTTCGGTATAGCCCAACCAAAAGCATTAGGACCTGAATAGCTAGATAATTGAGTGTTAGTTCCTACTGAAATATCAGAACCATTTTTTCTAAAGGAGTTTATAGTAGGGTAGTTACTATTACTATCGTCTGTCCAAAGAACCATTACTCTGTTATTTATTTTATCATAACCCACACCTATAAAATCATTGTTAGCAGTACCTCCATTACTATCCCAAGAAGTGCTTGTGTAAGAACTAGATAAACTTATACTTGTTCCTGAACAAGTAACAAAAGCTGCTTTATTATTATTGCTTGGTGCTACAATTATACCTACATTATTAGTAGTGTCATACACTACCTCGAATCGACCAGAACCACCATTATTTTGAAATAAACCTGTATCAGTTGCTTCAGTTCCTTTTGTTAAAGTAACCCCATCAGTGCCGCTAAGAGTAAGAATACATGCTTTAGCAACGTAGCTTCCACTGCTGTTAGCATTGTACACAGCCACAAAATAATCATTATCTTCATCGTAATATACACCATAGGCACCTCCACTTGTCATATCAGACTCTAGGGTTATTACACTGCCCCTTGTTATATCACTAGCATTATCACTGCCTGAAATAGCACCATCATATTTAGAAGCAAAGGCTTTTAATTCTTCTGTATCTGCATCGCCATCTGAATCATCTTGATATATAGTTACCCATATTTCAGTCCCCTCTTTATATGCAACTCTAATTCTTCCATAAAAATCAACATCGATTGTATTCCCTGTACTAGCAGTACCAGACCAACTTTCATTTGTTCTTGTTGTGCTTGACTGATAATAATTAGTTGATGTTCCTGTTGCTTGAGAGACTGTCCCATTAGCATTAAGAATAAGAGCTTTTCCTGCAGCAATCGCCCCTGATGCTGTAGCTGTAATACCTCCTCCACCTGCATTAGCCCAAGAAAGAGCATTAGAACCGTCTGTAGTTAAAAATTGACCTGAGGTGCCATCTGTATTAGGTAGTGTCCATACTTCATTAGAAGCTATAGCGTCTGGACCTTTGAAACCTACATAGTTTGCACCGTTAGCGGCTAACTCTTGAAATCTCAATTCAGTAGTATTACCAGTACTTGTACCATGAGGAGCCATGCTTACACCGCCTGCAGCTACTACGGCTGTAGTGTCATTACCATCTTCGTCATATTCTATGCTTACATCTTGATCTGAACCAAGATAAATTTTCTTATCATCTGCAATATATAAGTCACCCCACTCAAGAGATGTTGTACCTAAGTCAGCACCACCTGAAGCATCAGGTACAATAGAAGTTTCTGCTGTAAATGTGTTTGTTCTAATTCCAGAAGTACCATTATCAATAGCACCAAATCCTGAAGTTATAGAGCCACCATCTAATGCTCCTGTAGATGTAATATTAGTTTGTGCTGCAGTAGACAATGTTCCTGCTAAAGTTCCACCAGTTACTGTACCTGTAGTAGTAATAGCAGAAGAACCTACATCTATAGCACCAAAATTAGATGATATAGAACCACCATCTAAAGCACCCACGGATGTTATGTTTGTTTGAGCTGCTGTTGTTAATGTACCTGCAATGTTACCAAAAACTACATTACCTGCTGTACCACTAAATACTTCTGAAGAATTTGTAGCATCTGGTATAAATGTAAATGCACCTGCAGAATCATCATAACCAAAGAAACCTACTTTAGCGGCAGACCCATTGTGATATCTAAACTCAATACCTCTGTCTTTGTTATCATCAGAACCTGGGGCAGAATCTCCACCTAATGTAAAGATAGGATCATCAATAGTTACTGTAGTAGAGTTTACAGTTGTTGTAGTTCCGTTAACAGTAAGATCACCAGTAACAATTAAATTACCTGCAGCAGTAGCATTAGCACCACTAAATGTTAAAGCAGTCGTAGTACCTGATTTAAGTATTAAGTTACCTGAAGTATTAGTAGCACTACCAAATGTTGTGCCTGCATCTTTAAAGAATATATCTCCACCATCAGCATCTAATATAATATCTGTTGTAGCATCTAAAGTAATTGTACTTCCAGAATCTATTTCTGCTATTACAGGAGTTGTTAATGTTTTATTTGTTAAAGTGTCTGTAGTAGTTTTACCTACTAGAGTATCTGTTGTGGCAGGTAAAGTTAAAGTTATATTACCACTAAAATCTGAGTGTGCAGGAGCTTGTAACTGTGCATAATGTGCATTACTGACTTCACAATAAAATCTTACATAAGATTGAGAACCAGAGTTTTTAATTGATATAGCACCAGACTCCATATCAATTCCATTAGAACCATCTATTCTTACAACACCAGAACCATTTGGTGTAAGAGCTATGTTACCATTAGATGTAGAAACTAAACCGTTACCATTTACATCTAAATCACCACCTAATTGTGGGCTAGTGTCTTCTACAAGATTACTAATTTCTGTACCTGCGGTTAACCCTGCAACAAGAGTACTTCTAGTAATTTTCTTTAAACCACCGCCTGAAGTATCTAAAGCCAATAAAACATCATCATTTGCTACTGTAGATATTTCAGATAAATCACCTACTGCTGTAGGATTATAATTTGTACCATCGGCAATGAGTAAATTACCTGCAGTGTTCGTAGCCATAGTAAGATCATCACCAGATATAGTAAGATCACCACCTACAGTAACATTACCTGTAGTAGTAACTGTATCTATGTATGCATCTTTCCATCTTACACCTGTCGTACCTAAATCTACATCACTATCTGTTTGTGGACCAAATACACCATCAGCCACATACACTTGTTCTGCATTAGCTGCATAAAAATGTATTTCGTCTGCTGTTTCAAAATCTATTTTTGTTTCGTTATCTTCACCAATTTTAATATCGGTTGCTAATAAAGAAGTAATACCTGTTTGTGCTGCATCTACCGCTATAGTTACAGTATTAGAAGAACCTGTTGTTGTTACACCAGTGCCCCCTGCGATAGTAAGAGATTCACTATCTAAATCAATACTTAAAGCTCCACCTGAGTCTCCTTGAAAATCTAAATCTTGAGCTGTTACTTGTGAATCTACGTAAGCTTTAATAGATTGTTGTGTAGCAAGTTTAGTAGCAGAATTAGAAGACATATCATCTTCATCTGCAACACCAGTGCCTGAGATAGCACCATCTAATCCTATTGTTGTAGCTGTTAATTGTATTTTAGTATCAGCAACTAAATCTAATTGACCATCTGTAGAAGAATTTATATATAGAGCAGTATCTCTAAATTGTATTTTTTCAGTACCACTAATTAATAAATCATCAGAAAACTGGAAGTAATCTTCATCTTCCATCCATGTTATAACACCATCATTTGAATTAGCATTAAATGTAACAGCTATATCGGTATCCGCACCTGTACCCATACTAATAGCATTACTAAATAATGTGGATATAGGACCACCATCACCTGCTGTACTACCATCATGTTTGTGACCTGTACTTACATGGAAAGCTGCTAAAATAGCATTAAACTCATTATTACTATGAGCTGCTGTAATAGTATCTCCAGTTGTAAAGGTTGATTGTCTTGCTGAATAACCTGCCATTGCTTATCTCCTACCTGCTGCTGCAAATTCTAAACTA
>Ga0098042_1000429_pt1 | contig 16320 bp, 17 predicted proteins | sample 9_EtaG_FD_75066 | JGI IMG/M metagenome (GOLD analysis project Ga0098042, IMG submission 75066) | Marine viral communities from the Subarctic Pacific Ocean - 9_ETSP_OMZ_AT15188 metaG | ecosystem: Environmental > Aquatic > Marine > Oceanic | place: Pacific Ocean | collected 2015-01-10
CTTAGTGGGCGACTCAGCATTGAACGAAAGCGCAATATATGATCCACCTACAGTTACCCTAATTCAAGGGTACGATTACCCCTTTAAAGAAGGCAATCTCATGGGGCGTGGACAGAAGTTCCATAGTGATTATTCCTACAGACGTGCTATAATAATAGGAGATGATAGCAATCTGCGTAGGACACTCTCGACCAAATGATTCAGGTGCAGCCTCTGTTTCGGGCATAACTGAATGGGATTATAATTCCGAACTTGCTGAGATGATTGGCAAGGAGCTACAACAACCATATAAGATTTATTCTTCTTATCATGGGGGTAGCTATGTTACAGCCATGCGGTGGTTATCTAGGAAGTTAGATGAAGATCGTGTAAGTACTGCCGTTGAACTGCACTTTAATGCTGCTACTCCAAAAGCAACAGGGCATGAATGGCTCTATTGGCATACTTCTGAGAAAGGACGATTGCTTGCACGTACTTTAAGGGACTCATTTGAGGACTCTTTCCCTCAGTTTACTAGTAGAGGTATTAAAGGACGTAAGAAAGGTAGTAGAGGGGCTTACTTTTTACGAGCCACCTCAATGCCAGCTTGCATTGCGGAACCGTTTTTCGGTACAAATAAAGAAGATTGGGAACTAGCTACTAAGAATAAAAAAGGTATGGCCTCTGCTATTGCTGGGGGTATTTCATTGTATACGGAACTTTCAGAAAGGTGGTAATGTGGAACTTCCAAAATCAATATCTATTGCGGGTCACCGAATAGAAGTAGAGGTGGTTCCTTTTGGCGATGATGAGCCTCCCTATGGTTTATACTTCCACGATAAAAAACTAATTCAAATTAATAAAAAGATCAAAGGTAAGGTCTTACTAGAAACCATAAGACATGAAATGATGGAAGCCAGCTTATTACTAAGTGGTGTTGGTTGGCTTGAGTCATATGAACAAGAAGCAGTTGTGCGATGCATGGAAGAAATATTCTTTCCCGCATGGAACAATTTCCTCAAAAAAGTAAATTAATTTTGGCTAGGAAAAGAAAAGGGTTTGAAGTTAAAGATAACTTCGTTGTGTATACCCCTACCAGCGATGATCTAGTTGTTGCACATAAGAGGTCATGCCAACTGGGAGTGCTTCCTAATTCATTTACTCAGGGTGTAGGGCGAATGGCAGGATACTTAGGTGAGATAGCTGTACATAAATATTTAAAGAGGAGTAAGTATGTTGGTGACTCAGTGTTCACTCACGACTTAGAGTATAAGAAACGTAAGATAGAAGTTAAATCTAAATCTTGTGCTACGCCCCCAAAGCCCCATTACTCCGCTTCAGTTAATTGTAAGAAACAATTTATGCCCGACAACGACGCTTACTTTTTTACACGAGTGCGTAAAGACTTTATGATTGTTTGGATTGTCGGTTGGTTACCCACAACAAAGCTTCTAAAGAAGGCTACATACAAAAATAGAGGTGAGACAGATACTGATGGGTTTGTGTATAAAACATCAGGATTGCATATTGATATAGAGGATTTACAATCTGCTACTTTATTTCAATAAGTTTCTTCGGGTGTAGAAATAAATATTGGGTAACCTTTTCCTATCGACCCTGCTACATTAAACCAAAAGTATTCTTCCGCTTCATCTGGTTTCATTTCTTTAGCTAATATATTAATACACCTTTCTATTGAGTACACAGCCCTTGTAGGGTCTTCTTCTAAAGCCAACCCAATGAAAGCGTCATCGAAATCATCAGGGACTATTATGTCTTCGTCAGGTGCGTTAACCTCACAGAACTCATTAATTTCTTCTCTAGTCATCAGAAGTACTTATATCCCACTTTGAATCTAAATCAATAGAGTAAATTCTAAGGTTGTTTTTATAAACAGAAGTTATAGGACGTACATCTTTATCAGCTTTACTAGCTTCTTCCAATGATTGCATACCACGAATCATCCAACCCATATTACTAGTCAGGTTATTCAAAGGCTTATTTCCGTTTAGGTCTTGTATTTTAGCCATTAATTTTACTACAGTACCCCTCCATACAGGCTTATTATACCCATACTCTTTTAATGTTTCGGCAAAAAATTCTATAGCCTCTATTAACACAGATCTATTTGAGTTAGCGAACGCAGCAGCATCTATTTCAGGGTCTATGTGTGACTTAATACCGAACCTTGAGTCTCCTTTTATATCTTTCGGTATTTCATATTCGAGTAGCCACTGTGCAAAGTGTGGTAATTCTTCTTCCATTGTGCTTTCTATAACTGTATTACTAGCTTCTACTACATTGAGTAGTTTAGAAAAATTGCTAGTAGCATCATCTGATATACGCAGAGCAATTATCTTATCTCTGTTACTTGAGTCTAATGCAGGTATAACTGATAAGCTTGTTGCGTCCATATTTAAAGACATGATAACTCTTCCTGCCCAACTGATTGTTATAGAGTTTTCAAATTTAGCTTGGTACTCTATTCTTGGGTTAGCTGTCGCTTTTTTAATGAGTTCAGTAGCCCTTCTTTGTTCTGCAAAAGAAGCAGCAGAGGTTGTATCATCGATAACCCAAGCAGCTACCTGACCTAATTCTTTATTGAACTTACTGTCACCACTTAAATAATCAGATGCGTCTGCAAATCCTCCAAGCAAACCACCTATAAGCTTATTAGATAACAAAGATTTTCCTTTGTTTGTTGGCCCTACTAATAATAAAGCGTGTCCTTGTTTTGATTCTTTATACAGAACAGCCGAGTATATTCTTTGTAACCAAGCATAGAAATAGTTTAAAGACTTTTCATCTTTAAAAAACTGCTTTAACCATTTATCAATAAAAGGCCATTTTTTCTTATCACTATCTCCCGCAGGTTGTATTGCTTTTAAGGTACTGGTATTTAAAATTTTATTTGGCCCTGACTGAACTACGGTATCTTCATCAAATACAATAGGAGCTACTTCGTCAATTCGACTATCACGTTGTATTATTAATACAGCGTTCTCTAGCTCACTTAACGGCTTTCCTGCACTTGCTCTTTTGTTAAAACCAGCTTGCCTTAGTTCTAATTTGAGTTGGTCTTTGTCTATCATACAAACACGATTGTTTATCTTTGTATAAAAAGTTTTTCCCGTAAACCAGTATCGCTCTATTAGATAGTCTAATTTTTTATTCTCATAATCTTCGACAAACTTTTCTCCGAATATTTCCTTCCACGTTAAGAAACCTTTACCTGCTCTATCTGAGTAGCAGATCATGCCGTCTTGTGTTATCTGACACCCTTCTCTTTCAATACCATCATCGATCCAAAATAAAGGCCCTCTTACACCTACTTCAAATGGGTAAGGCCACCTACTATTGTACTTAGTATTTTCACGTACTTCCGTTTCAACAGCGTCTAATGGAATACTTAATGATGAAGGAGCTTGTGGAGGGTTTTCAATACCTGTTTTAATTAATAATTTAACGTAGAGTTCTTCAGGTATCCTTTTATTTGTAGTGTGAATTATTTCACCTAAGTAAAAATATTGGTGGGGTAATAGACAAGACTCATCAAACCCTGCAAACAACCTCCTTACTTTAAGCCTATCAGCTAACCGATTAATAAAGTTCTTAAACATCCTGTCATCTATGAGCAGCTTATCTTCAAACTCCCATATTAAACGGACTCCTCCTGACGGTGTTCTTGTTATCACTGTGGGTGGGTACGGACCACACTTGGTTAATAGTTCATCTACTAACGTGTCCCAATCAGGAGTTATGTTGTCGTATTCGACAACGAAGCCCCACATAGCACACACTTTATTCTCCCCCCTTTTTGATATGCGTGTAGACCCTACGTTCCCCTCGAACAATGAATAGAAAGCGTAATCTGTGTCTGGGTGATTAGACCACGTTCTCCTTTGTATTTTGTCTGTAAACTTTTTTGGAGTTGTTGTAATTTCTGTGAGGGATTTAACTGTATATATTTTATGTTCGGATAGGTTTTTTAGGTATTTGTAATGCATTTTTACTTTTCATATTTATCCAAAATTTTACCTTCTGCATCTAGGGGAATATCAGGTATCCATTCTGGAGGTGTTCTCATTTCTTGAATAATTAATTCAAGCGTTCCTTCTGCTTCATTTTCGTCCACCTCGACAACTACTTCGTCGTGGACGTGAAAAATAATTCCCATACCCCGTTTTTCGAGGCGGGTGATTATATCTGAAAATATGTCTCTTGCAAGTGCTTGTGATGCGTTTTCTGTTAAAAGTCCTCCATATAACTTTACAGGTATTTTCTTAATTCCTTTAGCAATCATAGCCATGTAGTTCCTCCTGCCAAATTGAAGCTGAGTTTGTATCACTCCGTAGTTCAACGAACGCCCTGACGGTAAGTCCACAACAAAATCAGTGCCTAATGAATATGCTACGTGCAACTGGCGTTGAAGTTTGTTCCAAAGTGACACAACACGTTTCATTTTTGTCCTATATAAATGTACAGCCTTGACAGCTTCTTCTTCATCCATGTTAGATATCAAAGCAAATTTCTTTGCTGATACAGAATAACCACATCCGAGAACCATAGTCTTAACTAAATGTCTTAGTGATGGGTCTTCATCTTTTAGCACCCCTTTTGATTTGTCCCACTTATCAAAACGGATTGCAAACGCTTCGTATATGTCATCGCTCTGTTTAATCTCTTCAAGGGATGCTTGGTCTTCCGCTAACCAACAAAGTGTCCTGACTTCAATTTGAGATAGGTCAACAACAACTAACTTCTTACCCTTCTTTGGTGATATTAAACTTCGTAAATTAACTCCAAACATTTCACCTCTAGGTAGGTTCTGTAAGTTTAGGTTACCACCACTACCACTAAATCTACCTGTATGGGCTCCGTGATACAGTATACCTCCGTAGTATCTTTGATCCCCCATAGTAGCGTACTCAAAAGACTCTAACTTTCTTTTAAGTGAGTTTATCCTTCTGTAGTTACGCACAGCAGAGATCCACTCATACTTACCCTCATGCTCTTTTATCCACTTATTAGCGTCCTCATCTGTAAGTGCTAGACTAGCAGGAGGCACGAGTCCTTCTTTCTTACACTCTTCGTTAAAAGCTTTTCTAGATAGGATGGGTTTATCATCAATCCAAGGTATAGAATTTTCTGCTTTAAATAACTGCTCGTTAATAGTTATTAGGGATTGTTTTAATAATTCCGTATCTATAGGTATTCCCCTTTGTACACATCTCCTATTGGCTAGGCTGATATCCCGCTCTTGCTGAGGCCAATCACCCTCTAAGTCTTGCCATAGTTTTAAACAAAGCTCAGAGTCCTTTAATGCGTACTCATCTACTTCATCTTGAAACTCTTTTGTCATGTCCTCCCATCGTTTACCTGACATGTTGTCTCTAGTAGACTTATCTACTTCTAAATTATAAAGAGTGGTTGTAGCTCCTTTCAGTGATCTCGGCAATCCACAGTATGCTGCTAGGTCTGCTGTACACACCCAGTCAGCGTAATCAAACTTTTTCCACCACCCTTGATCAACTCCATACAAGTAAAGCGTTTCATCAAATTGTGCGTTGTGTGAGAGTATGAGATTACCTTCTATAATACTCCAATCAAAATCTTCTTTAGGACACCCTACAAAATTCGTACCATCATCCCCAACAGCACTAACTCTATATGCATCAAATTCGGGGTGGCTAAAGTATCCTAATAATCCAAGGATGCGTACAGAGCATTCCTTATCGTAATAACTTTCAAAGTCTATTGCTATTGTATCCATAGTCTAGATGAGTTGCCTACCTGCACGTAAACCTAAGACGCACAGGTAGGCTCCCCTCATTTCTACTCCTTGCGGGAAACTCCATGTAAATCCGCAAGGGGTAAGATTTATATTAGCTCAGGCTGAGACTCCTTTTGCTCCTGTAGAACTTTCAGTTGCGCTTCAAACGCTTCTATTAAAGTTCCCATCTTAACCTCTGAGAGTGCTAACTCCCTTGCTTTAGAGACTATGTCTTTTGTAATTTCTTCTACTTGTTCCAATTCATTTTGGATAATAGATATCTTATTATCTAATTCTTCAATACTCATAATTATGCAGGTATAATTCTTGATACGAACTCAACTACTTGTTCATCAGTATCTTCTTTAGTTACGGTCATTTGTGGTATGTACCAACTGACCCTATTAGCTGTCGCTTGATCCGCTTGGAATTTCCAGTGTTTAGCACACAAAGGAGACTCTGGGTTCATTGCTTGGAACAAACCAAGTCTTTTATATGTGTTTCTGTAAGCGGCCTTACGAACATGGATTTTACCCATTGCGTAAGACGTTTCACCGATTGGGAATGGGAACGCATCTGATGCGTCTTCACCAATATCTTTTGGTTCTGGAATCAACAGCGTGATATCAGCAAACTCAATAGTGCCAAACTCAGAGTCAGAATCTATTGCTGTTTTTTCTTCAAGGCTGTAAGCAATCCTTGCTATATCATTTGAACCAAAAGGCACATTTTCTGCCCACCCTTTCATTGCCGTAATAGGGATCACTGAAAGTGTTCCTGCTGTGGGCATGATTGTGTGGGTACGATTAATAACGAGGGCTCCCTCGTCACCATCAATTTCCGATGACCCTTGTATAACATTGAGTCTTGGGATTTCGATATCTTCTGCTGATATCGCAAGCCTTGGAGCAGCTACTGGTGCTGCTAGTTCTTCTTTTTTAGTTGCTACTACTTTTGTATTTGCCATATGTCTTATTTTTGGTCTTGGTCTTAGTCTTATTTTTGTTTTAAGAAAGGGTAAACCTTTCTTCCGATGTCTCTATGATGCCATTGTTTTCAACAGCGTCAAGAAAAGATCTTGATTTTTCTCCTTTTTCTCCTTTAGGAGCAGCATCCCCTACAGCATTAGCTACTTTTTTAAGGGGAATATTAATCAAATTGAGTAAATCTTCTTGTTCTAAATCGTGTTCTTTAGCTATGTCTATTAACTTTATATTATCTGTACACTTACGTGTAGCTCCCATAGACCTAAGTTTTAAGTTTTCAAACTCCATACCTTCTTTTGCTAAAGTAACCGCTCGTTCCTTTATACGTTTAGCCCAATTTTCTACTACTTTAGCTACCGTATAAAGATGCTCTACTGTACTAGGATCGGTTGGGTCTTGAATATCTTCTTTAGGTAAAGACTCTCCTGATATTCTTTGTACTATCTCAACGGCTAAACCACCTAAAGATGGGCAGTAATCTTCATGCTTACAGAATCTACAGTTAACTGAAGGAGAAAGTGCATCCGCTTCAGGGTAGCCACCATCCCATTGAGGACGCACTTTCTCACCATTTCGTATTACGTCAGCTACTTGCTTCACCAAAATAGGTAACTCTTCTCTTGTAAACTTACCCTCTAAAACTTCATTACGAACAGGTATATAAAATACAAAAGTTATTTCTTCTAACTCTGGGTATCTTTGGAAAGCTCCCACAGTGTAAGCCCTTGCTTGCCAATTCTTTCTAGGAGGGTCTATCTCACTGACACCTGTTTTGTAATCTGCCAGTATAGCTTTATTATCAAATGTAATTAGTCTATCACAGGTTCCCCATGTTTTAGTAGAATCAAGATCAACATCCAACACTATCTCATTCTCTTCCTTGTACTCTAAACCCTGAGCAAACTTAGTGATATATGCTTCCTCTTGCTCAACTATTGCTTCATAAATCAGGACTTCGTCTTCATCGTGCAGGGCAGAGGGATCACGAACTTCTAAGGCTTCGTGTATACGAGTCCCTTTCTCGGCAGCAGCGTTCGTACCTGATCGACCTTCGTAACCAGAACAACCTGCTACGTATTTGAGACTTGATGGTGAGAAAGGAGCGTGTCCTCTGCTACTATGATCAGGTGTATTAGACTCCATGTAGTTCTGTTAGGTTTTGTATTTTTCTTTCTATTGAGTCTATGACGTTTTCTTCTATAGACCCTGATGTAACTAAAACTTTTTGTATAGCGTCAGACTTTGCACCATTACGGTGGATACGGCCTAAAGTTTGGAGGTAGTCTTTAGCATTGAAAGAAGGGCAGATCAAACTAACTCTTGGTCTATTCCCATTACAATCGTGTAATGATAGTCCAGTACCCCCTGCTGCAATGTTAGCAACGACTATGCTTGTCTCATCATTTTGGAAATCATCTACTACAGCTTGACGTTCTTCCACTGTCTGACCCCCCTCTATTGACTTGCATTTAAGCTGATCACAAAGGGCTTTTACAGTATCTCTAAAGTTAACAAATAGAACTACAGAGTTACCCTGCTCCTCTAGATCTTGAGTGTATGCGACTAAGTCGGGGACTTTCATGGCTTCAGTCAGTTGCCTCGCACGTAGTATATTTACGATAACATGATCGCTATCATCCACCTTTCCGTTCTCTATCAAATCAGTTATTATCTGCGGTGTTAACCCTAACTTTTCGTAGGTCTTTATAATTTTCTTAGAGTCAGAAAACTGCATAGGTTCTATAAAAACCCTGTTGTTTCTGAATGAATCAGGGAAGTCAGCCACTGTGAGTTTAGCAGCCATGACACCATAAATTTTATCGTGTATACGTTGTAAATTTTTCTTTGCCCCTAAGTGCCAACCGTTCCACTCATCTTGGTAGCAACCATTAGCCTTCATCCAACCAAACCAATTATATAAACCATTCTCTGATTTAGCTAGGCTATGCAGGTTTAACATATATCCGATAGCCCTCATTTCGGTAGGATCTTCACACGCTGTTGCTGACATACCATGAACTAAAAACCCTTGTTTAATAAGGCTTATTACAAGTTGAGCGTTCTGAGTATATGGCCCTTTGCATTTATGTATCTCGTCTACAAGGAACAAAGTATTCTTAGGAACCTTCCAGTTCATAATTTTCTTTCCTCTCTTAGACATATGTGGCGTGTTACCAGTACGTACTTTCTCGAAGTTTAGTACAAATATAGGATCAATACCTACTTCCTTTAGCTCTCTTTCCCATGAAGGAATAACTGCTTTAGGACACATCACCGCTACAGGACGGTCTAATCGTAAAGCTAAGTGCGCTGCTACTACAGTTTTACCTGTACCTACAGAGCTAGAATCTAGCGTGTTTTTATTATCTCTAAGCTTCTCTTCAAAAAAATCTGCTACTTTAGATTGGGCGGGGAATAGTTCTTTCATTTAACACAGCATAAAAGAACTTGAATTACTATCAAGAAAAATTTACTACAACTTGTCATAACCTAAAATAGCATATCCTTTTCGTATGTATCTAGCTATAAGGAAAGCGTCAACCATTCCATCATGTGCCTTAGAACATCTTTTGCTTTTGAGCCAGCACTCTTCAGGAGCTAGTCCGTTCGCTACATGTAACGCAGCTTTCTTGGTATCATATGGAGGAGCTAGGTGACCTAACATAGACTTCTGCCAGTTATGTACTTTGACACACCTAACATCCCATTCCCTACTTTCAGCTAGCCCTAACAATTTACCAAATGATAAAGCCATTGACCTAACTGCTTGCGAGCTTCGTGCATGGTGTAAAGGTTCTTCAACAGCGAATATAAAATCTGATTCAAGTGCCATCACCCACTCATAAACTTTACGGGCATCTGTTTCTCGCTTCTTACTTCTTTGGAGCGTAGGCATAACTGTCTTATCAATAACAGCTCCTGTTTGTTTTGATATGGCGACTAACCCACCGTTAAGTCCGTTATCAACTCCTATAATCACAATGTTCAATAGCTTTAGCTGAGATAATTAACCCATCACCTTCTTCGGGTACTAACACATCTATATTTTTTAATAGCATTTGTATGTAGTAAACCTCTCTGGCTGAGTTAGGAATAACTCTGTAGAACTTACCTACACGGTTTTCGACTAGAAAAGTAAAGTCGTGTTTAGACTCTTGAACCCTTATCATTACACGAGGGTTATCTTCAACCTCCCTATCAGGGAACATTACTCCGTTAGGAGATCGTCTAAGAAACATGGTGTACCCTCCTCAAAGTTAGTTTGTAGATATTCATATTCATATCTTTCGTAAGCTTGTTGTTTGGTTAGGTTGTAATTCTTTTGTATTGTATCAATAGTTGCTTGCTTTGAGTAACAAGCTACAGGAGGTCTTCCGTATTGTTCCACTGTACCTATATAAGCGTCTTCTAACCCTGCAAAAAGCAAGATAGGTTTTTCAATATCTTCTTTTGTTTTAAGCTCCTCCATCTTTTTCTGGGTCAACGTCTATTATTTTATTATCTTTAACTTTAACAGCACCTTTACCTCGGTCTGCTTTAGCGTTATTTAAAATACTTATATCTATTTGTAACTTACCTGAACCACCTGATGTCTTTGCGTTTAAACCTAAGTTACGTCTGATGAGTTGGTCTAGCTCGGATAATTCTTTAACTGTTCTCGGACCCCTTAGATTTTTAATACTATCCCGCAGTAGTTTTATAGCAGAAGCTGCCATATAAGATTGATACTTTTCTGCGGGAGATGACTGCGATTCCGCTATTTCCATAAGGTTTTTGTCTTCCTCTATGCGAGCCTCCATCTTAGCTACCTTTATAGCTTCGTCTGTCTTGCCTTCTAAATTATCATCTAAAGTTTCCTGCAAAGGATCTTTCTTTTCTTTCTTTTCCTCTTCTTCTTTCAAAGGAGGGTTGATAGCATGTGGATCTTTTTTAGGTTTAGCTCCTGCATCTCTAAGCCATCTACGGAGCGTAGACGTATTGATACCTAACTCCTTCGCAATAGTAACAAGTTTATATTGCTGCTCATACATTTCCAAAGCATGTTTAAGCAGTTTAGATTTTTTAGATTTATAAGCCAAGCTAATTAATATATACTATATATCTACACATCTTTCAAATTAAATGACACAAACCTTACGTATATATGAACCTCGCATAGATAAAAAAACATCCAAGATGGATGTGGGCGGTTTAACTATTGGAGCTACTAATAATATAACTGCCCTGCTCTATGGGTTCGCTAATCATAAAAGCGACAAAGCAAGAGAGTATTACTTCTGGAGGTTATGCGATGAGCTATGGAATAATGACGAACTCCCTGAACCTCTGATGGTTAAACATCCTTGGGCAGAGAGTATGATAAAAGCAGTTATCAAAAATAAATATGTATCTATTGGTGGTGCTGCTTCTTCTGGTAAGTCACATACTATGGCTGCTTGGGGAATCCTGAACTGGTTAGCTGCACCTAGAGACACACTAGTGCTGCTAACATCAACTACATTACGTGAGGCACGTAAAAGAATATGGGGTTCTGTTATTAGTTTACTAACAGTGTTAGACGGAGCCCCTTTTAAGATAAGAGATTCTATTGGCAATGTCGCTTACATAAATGAGAATGACACCTTGATTGAAAAAGCTGGGTTGAGTTTGATTGCAGCAGAACGAAGTAAGACTAGAGAAGCTGTCGGTAAGTTCATTGGTATTAAACAAAAGAATGTCATACTCATTGCAGACGAGCTTTCGGAATTATCTACCGCTATCCTACAGGCTGGTCTATCTAACCTATCAAAGAACCCATCATTTAGTTTAGTTGGTTTATCAAACCCTGCTTCTCGTTGGGACGCTTTCGGTGAGTGGAGTGAACCAGCACAGGGCTGGGATTCTATAGATCCAAATACCGAAGATAGTTGGAAGACAAAGTGGGGTGGGCTTTATAAAAGGTATGATGGGGAACGCTCTCCTAACATACTAGCAGGGAAAACAATATACCCTTGGCTACCTACAGAAGAGAAGATTGAAGAGGATAAGGAACTGCTAGGACAAGAAAGTAGGGGGTACTATCGAATGGTACGAGCTGTTTTCTTTGATTCTGACGAGGCTGATGGTGTGTACACAGACTCGGAGTTAGTTAAGTCAGGAGCTATGGGTACTATAGAGTGGCAAGATAAACCAACACCTATTGCTGGTTGTGACCCCGCTTTTACAAATGGTGGGGATAGAACTATTCTTTATACTGGGCATGTTGGTTATGATAAATCTGGACAATTCGTGTGCCAACTAGATGAGGCTATCTCTCTTACTGACGATGCCACCAACAAAGCGATCCCCCGATCTTATCAGATTGTTCAGCAGATAAAGGACGAGTGCAATAAAAGGAAGATACTCCCGTCCAATTTAGGAATCGACTCCACAGGTGCTGGTAGCCCTTTGGCTGATATTCTTGCTGCTGAGTTTGGTGATGATATTCTTCGTGTTTCATTCGGTGGTAAAGCTTCTGAAAAGAGGGTTAGTACTAATAGTAAACTTGTCGGACATGAACTATATGTCAACAGGGTCACTGAACTTTGGTTTGTAGGTAAGGAGTTTTGTAGAACTAAACAGCTATATGGTATCAATAATGATCTAGCACAAGAAGTTGTAGGACGTAAGTATGATATGGTTAAAGGTGCTACCCTTAGAATGAAACTTGAATCCAAACCAGATTACAAGAATCGTTTAGGGAAATCTCCTGACTTAGCTGATGCTGCCTTTATCTGTATTGATGTTGCAAGGCAACGTCATGGTCTTGTAGCTGTAGAGCCTCTTGATTTAGGAGACAAGAATCAGGGATCAAGGCGCAGGAGGTCTATGAAAAGCCTTACAGGAGTACTAGCAAACCAACCTTTGGGTTAGATTTGAGCGGTTGCCATTACCTGAAAAAGCAGTAAATTTATAGTGTATGGCTTACCCGTCAATAGAACGCCCTAAACCTAAAAAGGATTTTGAAAGTCCTCTATCGCCACAAGGGCGTTCAAAAGCAGCCCCTTGGTGGGCTGATGCGTATGATAAGGGGACACTGACAGCCGAACAAGAAAGATTAATAATGGCTGGCAAGGCAGATCTTGCTAAAGAAATCCAAATAAAAGCAGACAAAGCCTATAAAGATGCAGCGGGATATGAAACATTAGGGAAGGCAGTTGAGGTAGCAGATACTGCTATTACTGTGGGATCTTTAGCCACCCCTGTTGGTTGGGTTAAAGCAGGAGGAAAACAACTACTTAAAAAAACGGCTAAACAAACAGCTAAACAAACGGCTAAAAATTCAACTAAAGTACCAATGAGTAAACGTAAAATAATAAAAAGTATTTTTAACAAAATTACGGGCAAAGGAAATAAACCAAAACCAAATAAGCCTACTTCTTCTAAACCACCAAAAACAGGAACAGCTCCGAAAGGGAAATCTCCTTACAAGCCGTCTTCTACGGGAAGTGCTAGTAAGAACCCTTATAACAAACCTTCAAGTACATCTAAACCAAAAGACAATGTAAGAGGAACAGGTGCTTCTGGGTATAATAAACCAACCGCTGGGGCAAGTCCTAAGACTCCTCCAACTACAGGAGCTAAAATTAAAGGAGCTGGTAAAAACATACTAGATGTAGTAGCACCCACAACAGGAAGTATACTTAAAACGGGATATGGGGCAGCTAAAAAAGTCGCTCCTGTTGTATTTCCAGCTACGAGTAAGGTATTAAAGACAGCAGTAAAAGTAGCTGATAGAGCTGCTGTCCCAGCAGCAGTTATATATGGAGGTAAAAAAATATATGACGCTATGTCAGGGGATGAATCATCGGAAGCTGTAGAAGCAGAAACGGAAGGATCAAAAAATTTAGGGGGCTCTGGTATGCAAGGGCCGACTATAGAAGAACTTTTAAGAGGAGCTTCACCCGAACAAAGAGCTGCTTACTATAAAGGAAAAGCAGGAGAAGATTCTGGTACAGCAACATCCCCAGAAGAAAGTGCTTCAAATGAAGCTATAAATGATGCATTAAGGGATCAAATTTTTGGTCCTACAACAGACAACAGACCGACTTCATCTTTCTTTACTTCTGGAGATGAACCAAAAACTACTGCTACTACAAGATCTGGTTCAGGTTCAGACCCTGATTCTGAATTAAGTTACCTACGATCAAGGAAGGAAGTAAAAGAAATGGATCGGGCAGGTAAGGCTGACATAGCGGAAAAGCAACGAGCAAATAGATTAAAGGCAGAAGCTAATTTCCGTGACCGTAAAGATTTTATAGAAACGGGTAGAGCGTTAAATGATACTAACATAATTAAAAAAGACGGACAAGAATTAGGCAGGGTTATTAAAGATTCAACAGGTAGGATAATAGGGCATTCTTTAAATAAGGCAGGTAGAGCTGCTATGGGTAATAGAAAGGGAGCAGGGGTTATTGATGGCTCAATGCGTGATACCGCTTTAGGATTAGATAAAAGAGACGAACAAATAGCTGGTATGCGAGGAGCCCAAAAAGATGTTGCAAACCTTTTCTACAGTGGGGGCGGTGGGAGCCGTAGCACTGGGTCATCTAGTGGTAGTGGTAGTAGCGTAACACCTAAAGCTATATCTATTATGGGCCCATCAGATTACTCAACACCTAAAGCTACAGCAGTTAATACACCAACACCTAGTGTTATGGAAGTTGGTATTACTGAAGGTCAAGGTGGGTATGGATTACCTGCACCAAACACTACTGATGTGCCTAATGCGCCTAGAGCTACAGCGGTAAATACACAAGCGCCTAGAGCTACAGCGGTAAATACACAAGCACCTAGAGCTACAGCGGTAAATACACAAGCACCTAAAGCTATACCTGTTGTGCCTAAAGCTACAGCGGTAAACCAAACACCGACAGATGCAGATTTAAATAATAAATTCTCGTCAATGCCGAAAGAAGGTAATCAAGTTATTCCTGTAGATAGTGCAGGAGCTGTTGTACCAGCTAATGTAACGGCCAATAGTTATAATTGGGAAGCTATGAATTTACCAGAAGGATCTACTAACACACCACCTACTGATATGAGTCGTGCAGAATACCCGTTTGACAAACAAGGCCAATACGACACAACAGCAGTAGCAGGTAAACCAAAAACTCCGCCAATAGGCTCATTAGTAACTAATCTTCTGAATCAGAAAAAGAAAAACAAAAGATAGAATGGCTTATAATCCACGTTCACTTAGGTCTGTTAGACAAGTAACTCCAGAATCAAGCCTTAAACTTAGGGATGCTTCTAAACTTCTTGATCTTGGTTTTACTGGGCCAGCTAACCAAGTAGCTACACAAGCAGCTAGAGATTTAGTTTCCGAAAGGGGTACAAGTAACCCTATGGAAAGGAAAGTAAAAGAGGGGGCTCAGAAAGCTTTAATAGCTAGTCAACAAGCAGCAATTCAAGGAAACTATAATGATGATATCGTAGCTCCTCTTAGACAGGAATGGTTTACGGGGGCTGATAACTTACCCACCTTTAAACAAACTGCTTTGTATAATAAGTACACTCCTGAAATTATGCAGCAACAGTTGATGGGGCAACAACAACAAAAAAGTTTCCTCCAACTAAAAGAAGCACAGAGAAAAGCTAGGATGTCTCAAGCTGCTGACGCTTTACAAGTCCCTGTTTCTCAGAGACTACAAGAGATAATGGGTTCGGGTACTCCTTTAAAACAAAAGTATAGTGATATACAACAGTCTTTGTTATCAAACCCATCAGCATTAGGTAGCCCATTACTAGCTTCATTATATCAAACCACTTTACAATCTGTTGGCAACCAACTTTCTGATGAACAGAAGCAGGACAACATGGAGAATGCTATGCGTATCAACTTAGCTTACAAGGCTATTGAGATAGGTGACTCTAAAACAGCCCAAGACTTATTGAGTTTTAAAGAAGGTAAAAGTAGTTCTCTACAAGATTACGCTAAGAACTTAGCTGATTCTAAAAAGAGATATGATGCTGGTACTTCGGGTAGTAAAGCTTTTGAAGGTCTTTTAAGTAGTTATGAAAAAGTACCTTTAAGAGAAGCCCAAAAAGTATTAGGTAGCATAGATAAGTCTCCATTAGATCAATTAAAATATGACGCTTTTGTTAGGCGTAAAACCAAGATTGAAGCCGAAGGTGTTGATACAGGATTGATTGATACATTAACTATGTTAGCTAGTGTCAAAGATAAATTAGATGAAAAGACTTATCCCAAGAGAGTTAAAGAAAGTATTGATTTAAATGAGCAGTTAGTAACTGTCATGAAAGAAATAGATTCTTCCAAAGAACTAGATTCTAATAAAACTACTGGAGCTACTACTGGAAAATCTATATACGATGATATCAAACAGTCTGATAGCCCAGACGAGATACAAGGATTACTACAAGTTGTAGCTGCCTATTTAACAGGCAAAGCACCACAAGTGCAAGCGAATGCACAAGCCGATAAAGAGATGGCTTTCTCAAATCTCTTCCAATAATAACACAAATACATAACCCGAACTGCTGTGACAGGAGAACTTATTACTGATTCGTCAGAAGATGGCGAGAACACTAACGCTTTGC
>Ga0098042_1000432_pt1 | contig 16290 bp, 10 predicted proteins | sample 9_EtaG_FD_75066 | JGI IMG/M metagenome (GOLD analysis project Ga0098042, IMG submission 75066) | Marine viral communities from the Subarctic Pacific Ocean - 9_ETSP_OMZ_AT15188 metaG | ecosystem: Environmental > Aquatic > Marine > Oceanic | place: Pacific Ocean | collected 2015-01-10
AAACTATTCCTATTTACTTGTAAGCTATTTGAAAATGCAAAAGGAAGAAGACTTAGACCAATTGAATGTCACGACATTGTTACAAAAACAGCAGAAGTCGTGGTGGTTGGTGGTGTTCGTAGGAGTGCTCTTATTAGTCTTAGTGATCTTGGTGATGAGCAAATGCGACAAGCCAAGTCAGGAGCATGGTGGGAAGACTATGCCCATAGATCCCTCGCAAATAATTCAGCCAACTATCACTCCAAGCCAGACACAGGGACTTTCCTCAGGGAATGGGCTTCCCTATACGAATCGAAGTCTGGAGAACGTGGCATCTACTCATCGTTCAATGCAAGAAAACAAGTCGAAAGAAACGGAGACAGGAGAGAACCTAGAGATGACTTCGGTACTAATCCATGTTCTGAAATAATCCTTCGGCCCAGAGAGTTCTGCAACCTTTCTGAGGTAGTCATTAGAAGTAGTGATGATGTAAAAGACCTCAAGTATAAAGTTGAGTTAGCTACCATCCTTGGTACGTGGCAGAGCACCCTCACTAACTTCAGATATCTCCCTAAGAAATGGAAAGAAAATTGTGAAGAAGAAAGACTCCTTGGTGTATCCCTTACTGGCATCATGGATAACAAAATTACCAATGGTACTTTCCACAAAAAGGAAGCACTTGGGGAAATCCTTGAGGAACTTAAGCGACACGCTGTACACACGAACAAAGTCTGGGCTGAAAAGCTTAACATCCCTCAATCCTCTGCAATCACTTGTGTTAAACCTTCAGGTACGGTTTCACAACTTTGCGATTCTGCTAGTGGCATTCACTCTCGTCATAGTGATTACTACATACGCACTGTACGAGGGGATAACAAAGACCCTATTACGCAGATGATGAAGGACCAAGGTGTGCCTTATGAACCCGATGTCATGAAGGAAGATAGTACTTCAGTCTTTTCATTTCCTGTTAAGTCTCCTGAAGGATGTCTTACTAGGGAAAGCTTAAGTGCTATAGAGCAACTGGAGATCTGGAAGATATACCAGGATCATTGGTGTGAGCATAAACCTTCAGTGACTATATCAGTCAAGGAAGATGAGTGGATCGAGGTAGGTAATTGGGTAAACAGTAACTTTGAAAACATCAGTGGTATTTCTTTTCTTCCATACTCTGATCACGTGTACAAGCAAGCACCATATCAAGAGTGTACCAAAGAAGATTACGAGGAATTAACTAAGTCAATGCCAAAGAATATTGATTGGTCAAAGCTTGGTGATTACGAGAAAGAAGACTACACAACTGCTTCACAGGAACTGGCATGTGTGGGTAACTCATGTGAGGTATTGTAATTACTCCCTATTCTAGGACAGACCGATGAAAACAATAGGATATAAACTATTAGTAAGTAAAGAATTGCTAACATTACTAGAGGGTATTTATCCAGATAAACTACCAACAAAAGTTGTTGATAAAGAAGACCTTGCGTTCCTCTTAGGACAACAATCGGTAGTCCAGAGATTAAGAGAAATTCACGAGGACGAATAATGAGTTTTCCACAACCAAAAGAGTATGAAGCTCCAGAAAAGAAACCAGCACCAGTTGTGTCTCCTTCTGGATCTAGAGTAAAAGGGGAACCTGAGTTGGAGTTAGCTGAAGATACTGCAATGCAACGTAAAAAGAAAAAGATGGGTTACAAGCAGTTTAAAGTTAATACCCTTAAGATAGGGGGAAGGTAATGAATGACTTTGTAAGAGAATCCATTAACCAAGGTTCCTCAGGAGGAGGTTCCTCAGGAGGAAGTGGTCAATCAAGTATGGGAGGATCATCTTCAGGTCTTGAAGGAGGTACTCCAACTAACAATCCTACACCAGATCCTCCTCCACCTCCAAGACCTGAAAACCCTAAAGAGTTTGAGAGGGATGAAAGTGATCCTCTTACGGATTCTCCAGGAATGACAGGAGCAAACAAAAAGAAAAAGAAACGTAAAGGAAAGCGTGACCTTAGAAGAGGTGGTTTCCTTAGTGCCTTAAAGATTGACAGGGGTTCTTCTTTAGGAAAAGGAGGTAAAGATAATCCCTACACTTTAGGTGGAGTATAAAGTATGGATAAAGTAGAAGTTAATGAGTATAAAAGCCGTAACCAAGGAACTCTAGCTGCACTATACAACAACTGTGCTTCAACTAGAGATCCTTTTTTACAACGTGCTAGGGCATCCAGTGAACTAACCATCCCTATGCTGATGCCTCCAGAGGGACATACCCAGAGTACCATTTACAGTACTCCTTATCAGTCCATAGGAGCACGTGCTGTCAACAATCTAGCCTCAAAACTTCTACTTGCTTTATTACCACCTAACTCACCGTTCTTTCGATTAGTCATTGATGACTTTGATATAGCTGAGATTGCTGAATCCCAAAGGGGTAAAGTAGAGGAAGCCTTAGGATCAATCGAAAGATCTGCCATGCAGGAGATTGAAACCAAAGCAGTTAGAGTCCCTGTGTATGAAGGACTTAAACAGCTTATAGTCACTGGTAATGTTCTTTTGCATTTCCCAAAGGGTGATGACAACATGCGTGTCTTTCGCTTAGATCGTTATGTGGTCAAGCGAGATGCGATGGGTAACATCCTTGAAATCGTAACCAAGGAAAGCCTTAGTCCAAAGATGCTTCCAAGTAGCGTTCAGATGCTAGTGTCTCCACAGGAAGACTACGGAACCAAGGACTATGATCTCTACACATGTGTTAAACTGGACGGTAACAAGTGGTCAACGTACCAAGAAATAGAGGGGTTTGAAGTCCCTGAGTCCAGAGGTACATATCCAATTGACAAGAACCCATACCTTGCATTGAGATTCTCTAAGATCGATGGAGAGGATTATGGAAGAGGATACGTAGAGGAATATATCGGGGATTTAAAGTCCCTTGAAGGTCTTTCTAAAGCTATTGTCCAAGGTAGTGCTGCAGCCGCGAAACTATTATTCCTAGTGAAACCCAATGGAACCACAAAGCTACGTTCACTTGCTGAGTCTCCTTCTGGTGCAATCGTACAAGGAGATGCTAATGATGTTTCCGTACTACAAATGGAGAAGTTTAATGACTTCAGGGTAACACTGGAGACCATGAAGACCATCACTGAAAGATTGAGCTATGCGTTCCTTCTGAACAGTGCGGTCCAGAGACAAGCAGAACGTGTCACAGCAGAAGAAGTCCGTTACATGGCAAGCGAACTAGAAGGACAAATAGGTAACATTTATTCTATACTTTCTGTAGAATTTCAGTTACCGATGGTTAAGATTTTACTTAATAGAATGGAACAATCTGGAAAGATGCCTAAGTTTCCAAAGGACAGTATCAAGCCACAGATCATTACTGGTGTGGAAGCACTAGGAAGAGGTCAGGACTTGAATAAACTGGGTCAGTTCATGCAACATATATCACCATTGGGTGAAGAAGTGATCCTCAGGGAACTTAACATAGGTGACTACATTTCCAGACTAGGAGCATCCCTTGGAATCGACACTAATGGATTAGTGAAGACCGATGAGCAGAAACAACAAGAGATGCAACAAAGGGAGCAACAAAAACAACAGATGATGCAACAAGATATGATGAAAAATGTTGTTGAAGGTAGTGCTCCAGGTGCTCTTAAGTCAGTGATGGATGGTATGCAGAACATGCCACCTGAAGCTATGGAGCAAATACAACAACAAGCCCAACAAATGGCACAACAGCAACAAGCAAATTAAAGGTTATGGTTGACGAAGTAAACACGTATGAAGCTACTCCAGAGAATCCAGATGGACATGTGGATGAGATGGTGGCAAAAGCTGAAGGATTGGATAACCCAACTCCGTCAGATCGGCCCGAATGGTTACCAGAAAAGTTCAGTAATCCCGAAGATATGGCTCAAGCATATCTGGAGTTGGAACAGAAACTTGGTGGTCAGTCACAAGAACAACAAGATGATAACATGGCTGAAGTCCAAGAGATGGAAGCCCAGCAAGAAGAACAAAAGAATGACATAGAAGCATTCCTTGCTGACCGTGGTTTAGACTTTGATAAATTTGCAGAGGAATTTGAATCTTCAGGTTCCTTAAGTGATCCAGCCTACACTGCTTTGGAGCAAGCAGGGATCTCACGTAATCTCGTGGATAACTATCTCCAAGGACAACAAGCGATGCAGGGACAGTTAGCATCTAATGTCTACAGTATGGTAGGGGGAGAAAAACAATATGAACAGATGCTAGATTGGGCATCAGATAACCTCAGTGATGGGGAGATCGAAGCTTTTAATGCGAACATAGACACCAATCAAAGTAACAACATGCAGTTCGCAGTTAATAGTCTTTACACAAGATACATGCAGGACCAAGGAAATGAGCCTAGCTTACTCCAAGGGTCCACTGCAAACACTGGTGGGGAAAGATTTGGTTCGTTACATCAACTAACAGAATCAATGGCAGATCCTCGCTACGAAAAAGATCCTGCATATCGTGCTCAAGTAGCAAAGACATTGGAGAGATCTTCTATTATGTGACGATAGCTCAAATCAGACAATTAAGCTATGCCCTCTGAGGAGGATAACATTAGACCGAAAGTTTGTAGGGAGTTGATTAACACATATTCATTCATTATGTGCTTGTATATGCACATGTGTATTTATTAATCACACTCTATAAATAATAAAGTAGAATGGCTACAGATTATAGTGCCGTTGCTTCTAATGTAGAAGGCGGCATACATCGTTCTGGTGCGGTTAACGGTCTTAATAACCGTTCAGAAGGTGTAAGAGAATTATTCCTTAAGTTGTACGCAGGTGAGGTGCTTACAGCGTTCCAAAGTAAAAACATCATGATGCCTTTGCATCGTGTTAGAACCCTCACAAAAGGAAAGTCAGCACAATTTCCAATGACAGGAAAGTATCGTGATGCTGCTTACCACACACCCGGCGATGAGATTGTACCAAGTGCTGCAAAGCAAGCAGAACGTGTGGTCTCTATTGATGACCTCTTGTTGAACGCTCAGTTTATCCCAAAGATTGATGAGGCGATGCAACATTATGACATCAGATCCGTCTACACCCAAGAAGCAGGGTTTGCTCTTGGTAAGATTGCAGATCAGAACATCCTTAGGTTAGCCATTAAAGCTGCCCTTTGTGAAAACTCTACTATTGCAAATCTTGCTGCACACAATATTGGAATGATCCAAGACTATATTGCCTTTGATGACGAAGATTTCACAGGTAACGTAGTTATTGGACAAGTTGGTGGAAGTAATGAAACTTTAGCTGCAAAAGCACGTGATCCAAGAAGTATTGCCCAGAGCATTATGGATGCAAAACGAATGCTTGAGAATGCTGATGTTCCTGGAGAACCTTTCGTAGTTATGTCTACTGACATGTACTATGACATGTTCAAACAAGGTAGTTCTACTGGTATTAACGATTTTATGATCTTTAATCGTGATGTCGGTGGATCTGGAAGTATTGCCAGTGGACAAGTTCCAACTATTCTTGGAATGCCTATTTATGTGACCAACCATCTTGGTTCTTATGATACTGCTGGTGGAACTGCGTGGACTTCTGGATTGTGGTCAGTAACAGATGCTTCTGCAACTAACATTGATAGAGCAGGAAGACATTTTACTCAGGCAACTGCTCCTGCATGGGGTACAAACCAACCTTTAGCTACTACAGTAGGTTCAGGTAGGACATACCAGTATGATGCTCCTGCTGCTACTTCTAATGGGTGGACCACAGAAGTAACCAACAACAACGCAAACGCTGCAACAAGGAAAACAGCTTATGTTTCCGATGTAGCCATGCGTGTACGTGCATTGGTTATGACCAAAGATGCAGTAGCCACTGCAAAGCTCATGGATCTCAGTGTTGAGAGCGAGTACCAGATTAATCGACAAGGTACTTTGATGGTGAGCAAATATGCGATGGGCCATAATATTCTTCGCCCAGCGTGTGCCGTTGCTCTAATCCAAGGTTTAGGATAAGCAACACTTAGTCAACCTTAGGGGGAACTCTTTTATTATAGGGGTTCCCCTTTTTTTTACAAAGAATACCAATGTCTCCCACATCTAAATTAGAAGCAATTAATGTGATGCTCTCCCGAATTGGAGAGTCACCAGTAAACACACTTACTTCTGGTCTTGAAGATGCTGAATTAGCCGAAACAATACTTAACAATTCCAGTAGAGAAGTACAATCAAAGGGATGGGTATTTAATACAGACATAGACTATTCACTAACTCCAGATGCTACTACTAAGTACATTAATCTTCCTTCAAATACACTTAAGGTAGATACACGAGATACAATAAGACAATCATCTACTGATGTAGTAGAAAGAGGACGTAGATTATATGACAGAGCAACTCATACTTACGAGTTCAGTGACCCTGTTAAAGTAGACATAGTAACTCAGCTTGAGTTTGAGGATCTTCCTGAAACAGCTAGAAGATACATCATGCTTAAGGCTGCCAGAATATTCCAAGATTCAGTCCTTGGTTCAGAGTCTCTACATCGATTTCAACAAGAAGATGAAGAACGAGCATGGATAGAACTACAAGATTACCAAGCTGACACTGGAGACTTTAATATCTTTGATAGTTATGATGTAGCAGAGACCATTCTAAGAGACTTTCAATACGTTACCTCAGATTCTTCTTCATTAGCAAATACCACTTAATATTATGCCTTTAGTATCTGGAAGTATACCTAACTTTATCAATGGTATATCTCAGCAACCAGCACCACTAAGGCTACCTACTCAAGGATCAATACAAGAAAATGCTTTATCTTCAGTAGTAAAGGGATTAGCAAAAAGACCTCCTTCTGAGCACGTAGCTAAATTGTCTAATGCTGGAGGTTCCAACCTTACCCAAAGTACCGATTCGTTCTTCCACACAATACGAAGAGATGAGAACGAAGCGTATGCATTGGTTGTTACTCCAGATAACAGTGATGATGCTGATAAACTAGCACTCTTTGATCTCACTGGTGCAGTCAGTACTGGTGCAGGATCTAGAGTACCTATATGCACATTTGTAGATGGTTGTATTGAAACATTCGCAGATACAACTCCTACTCCAAGTGGAGCATGGCAAGCATCCCAAACTCACACATTAGTAGCTCAAACAAGTACTAATGGTAGCGGAAAAGGAGTTAAGCTTTCTATTACAACTGATGGGTCTGGTAATCCTACTGTTACTGCTATAACAGATAAGGGAGGAAATTACGCAGCTAACAATACTCTTGTCATAACTGACCCAGGCGATACTACGAATACTGCTACCCTTACTGTAGCTACAATATCTAATGCTAATAAGAAATTACTTACTTCAGGTGGTACTGATGTAGCAACATCCTATCTGACCGCAGGGATGTCCGAAACTGGTGCTAATGCATCTACAGATTTCACTGCGACTACCGTTGCTGACTATACTTTCATTGTTAATAAACGAAAGACTGTTTTAAAGGATGCCACTACTACTGCTCCAGTACGTAAGTACGAAGGAATGGTATTTATAAAAAAGGGATCTTACGCAAACAAATACAAAGTAAGAGTTAAAAACAGCAGTGGAACTCTACTTTTTAGAGGTGATTACGAAGTACCCCAAGGTGTAACGGAAACAACATCAACTAACACAATTGCCAGTGGTAACATAACAGGTACAGCTAGTGAACAAACAACTACTGAACAGTTTGTTACTACACAACATATTGCTGAATCTATTTTTAGAGGACCACATAGAGAAAAACGAATTGATACTTCAACAAATCCAGACACAACTATATGGACAGACGAGCCAGGATCAAGTGAAAGATATTTAATAGTTGCAACTGGAAATGGAGGTACTCTTACTAATAGTACTACAGAAACTTATGGATACGGTAGTGCTAATTGCTACCCTGCTCCAGAAGATGATGCTGGACAAGCATTTACTGGTAAAACTTATATACGTGATGGAATTAGTTTTCAATATCAACGTGATAGTAGCATCATTTACTTTTTCAGTGATACAGTAGATTTTAAATTAGAAGTAGAAGACGGTGAAGGCTACGGAAATATACTCGCATTTACTGGTCACAATGAAGTATCTACTTTTACAAAACTACCACCAGAGGGACCACCAGAAAACTTCACTATTAAAGTAGGTGGGGTACTTGAAAAGAACCAAGATGACTACTATGTATATTGGAATGGGGATAACTGGAAAGAAACCAATGAACCTAAAAGACCCAACAATTCAGACGATGATGTAAGAATTAAGTTTGATGCTACCACAATGCCCCATCAGCTATACAAAGCACAGGATGATAGTAGTGGTACAGTCACAGGCCAAGCAAACCAAATATACTTTATATACACCACAGTTAATTGGGATGAACGAAAGGTAGGTGATGAAAATACAAATCCGTTCCCTTCTTTTGCAGGGTACAAAATCAATGATATCTTCTTTCACAGGAACCGTCTTGGATTCCTAAGTGATGAAAACGTAATCTTCAGTGAAACCTCTTCATTCTTTAATCTCTTTGCCACAACGGTTCTTACAGTAGTCGATAGTGATCCTATTGACCTAGCGGTATCCAATAACCAAGTATCCATTCTTAAACATGCAGTGCCTTTTGACGAGTCACTGATCATGTTCTCAGATCTTCAGCAATTTAAGCTGACCAGTACGGATGCCCTTACACCTCTTGGTGCTACCATCGATGTAGCTACACAGTTTGAGACATCCACAGAAGTCAAGCCTGTGGCTGCAGGAAAGTTTGTGTATTTCCCATTTAAGCGTGGGAGTTTCTCAGGTATGCGTGAGTACTACGTGGACATGACCACGGAGAGTAATGATGCCCAAGAAATAACTGCACATTGTCCTGAGTATCTCAAGGGAACCGTGACTAAACTGGTGACATCTTCTAACGAGAATATCTCCCTTGTGGGAACCAGTGATGACAAAAAGAATCTCTACGTGTACCGATGGTTCTGGGATAACAACCAGAAGCTACAGTCATCATGGTCCAAGTGGATCTTTGATGCAGATGTAGAAGGATGCACATTCTTAGGATCTAACATCTACATCTTATTTAATAGATCAGATGCTTTGTACTTGGAGAAGATCAACCTCTCAAGTGACGATGCATCCAGTGTCATGCTGGACTCTCAGCCAGTGATGCTTGATCGAAGGGTTGCCCTTAAAACTGGAGCAACCACCACAGTCCCATATACCAGTAGTGACCTTCAGTATGTTGTAGAAACAGGAGAGATAATACCAGCTTCAAAGCTAACTTCTGTACTTGCTCAAGGAACTGCAAGGTGGCAACAACTTGTTACCGCAGGAACCAAGAGTGGGACACCTACGGTATACGCAGGAATACCTTATACATTCAAATATAGGATATCAGAACAAGTAGTTAAACAAGATGGTGAGACTATTACTTCTCAGATAACACAACTGAGAAACATGAGTATTATCTACAATGACACAGGGTATTTCCAAGTAGAAGTCCAGCCAACTTTAAGAACCAAAAGAACCAATAGATTTACCTCTCTTCTTGTAGGTGCTTTTACTCTTGGTAGACGAGCACTTCAAGGAGGTAAGTACAGATTCCCCATCCTTGCCAGGACTGACAAAGTTACCATAGACATCCTGAATGACACCTATCTACCTTGCGTGTTCCAGAGTGCAGAATGGGAAGGACTTTCACGACTTAGATCACAAAGGATATAGGTATGTTATTTGGAGTAGATTACGCAATTTATTATTTTATAGCTCAAGCTATGCTCACTTATTACATGGCTCAAGAGCAAGCTGCGGCTGCTAAAGCACAAGCTGATGCTCAGACTGAAATGGCTGAAAAAAATGCCGAATTACAGAATGACATGCAGGAAAAAGCTCAAGAGCAGAACATAGATCAAGCAAAACAACTATCACTGGCAGAGTCCTTAGAACAAGAAAAACTAGCTGAAGCTAAATTAGCCCAGAACATACAATTTAAAGAAGCTTATGGTAGAAATGTAGCACAGTTAGGTGACTTTAGTATGACAGGGAATACAGTAGATAGAATCTTCGGAACTATTGATAGAAAGCTTAGTGAAAACACACTTAATATTGATCGTGATCTTGATACTTTAGGAAGTAACTTTGCGTTTGCCAGAAACAAACTACAGTCCCAAACAGACAAGGGTAGACTTGGTGCAGATATGAACATAAATGCATTTAAAACTGGTGAAAACATGGGTATAAGCGAAGAAGCTGCATGGTTATCCACAGGTTCTAGTTGGTTAAGTAGTGGTGCAGATGCCTACAGACTACATAAAACATATAATAGTCCTAGTAAAACTTCATAATGGCTGAAAGAAAACAAATAAAATACGAGGGGATAAAACCAATAGCATCCCAACTTAGTATTCAGCCTAGCGGAATCGTAGGTACTCCCTCGACACCACCACAATATAATGTTGCTAGTGGAAACCTAAGAGATGCTAATAGAAAATCACAGTTTGCCAAGGCATTAGGGACACTTAATCCTGCACTTAAGAACCTTGCGTTTTCATTAGCAGAAGGAGCAAGGGATGATAGGATTGCTGAAGCAAAACAACAGAAACTTCAAAAAGATAATGAAGAACTATTAGGGTTAGAACTACATGCTCAGTTTAATACTTGGTATCAACCTACTAAAGAATATCCTAATGGTAAATTAATTACTAAAAATGGTCTTGAAGTAGACCTTGGTGATTGGTGGGATGATGAAACTGGAGAAGTAAGAATTGGTAAAGCTGGTTCAGCACAAGAAACCCTTAAGAAGTTAGGACTTAGAGGATTTAAAGATCTTACGGAATATAACCTAGAAAACGTAAGATACTGGTATCAAGTAGGTAGAGCAAGGACTCTTGCTAAAGAGTTTAATGATACTGTTATTAATGACGAAAATATGGTATCCACTCTAAGGGCAGAGTGGGAACAGTGGAAAGAAACTCCTGTTGAAGTCCTAGAAGACGGTAAAAAAGTAGAAAAGTTATTAAATAAAGATAAAACCTTTTCTGAATTTACTGCTGATAGAATACAGTTACTTAGACAAGCTTTTTATTCTCAGATACCTAATCAATCTGCTTGGGCTGAAGCTGATATTACTCCTGGATTAAACAAGATTAAAAAAGCTTATGCTGAATCTGAAGTTAATTCTACTTATGCAATACTTAATAGAGCAGGACAAGGAAGAATAACTACATTCTTTGATACTCTGCCTACACAGGGTATTGATGGTAAACCTTTTGAATTAGACTTAGGTAAATATCTCCATTTTAGGGATCATGTATACCGCAAAGGTTTAATGATAGGAGATAAAAATAAAGCTGATCTAAACATTATTACACACCTTAGAGGAAGAGTAGCTAATGCTAAAAACTTAAGGGAACTTTATCGATATAGTCCTGAGTTTTTATTTTCAAATTTAGCACCTGTTTATGTAGAAGATCCAGAAACAAAACAATTAGTCAAAGTCATTGATCCTAATACAAATAAACAAAAAAAGGTATCAAGATCACCGTTAGCGACTAATGAAAATATAGCTTCAGAAGCTAGGGTACTTAGAAGTGAGTGGGAAAGTAAATATAATCAATTTCAACAAGAATTAGAAGATAAAAAACAAGAACAAAAAGATAATAATGTTGAAGTAGCTAATGAAAATTTAGTACCTCATCATAATCAGCTACTAGGAGACATTCATAATAACCCAAGTGATCCTAACTTACATAGAGCAACTCTTAAAAAACTTGAGAATGACTATAGGGATGCATTTCCTGACACATGGCAGACAGTTATGCAAGGTGTTCATGATCGTATCGATGATGCTTTTAGAAACGATAGAGCATTTGGAGTTTCCCAAAAGGAAAGAGATTTAAAAGTAGATCCAACAAAAGATAATAATCATAACGAACTATTTACTAAAGAAATACAAGAAGTAAGAAGAGAAGGTTGGTGGGACATATCTAGAAAGAAAGATTCTGCTGGGGATAAAACAATAAGTAATAATACAAATACTAGACTTTTAGATATTCAAAAAAGGATTTCTGAAGCAAGAGGTAAAAATGAAATAACTTCTGAAACACAAAGTTTTCTTCTAGGTAGAATTGATAAAATAAGAAAAGATCGTGAAAAGGATATAAAAGAGTGGAAAGTTGATGTAATTAAAACAGATAATGAAGATAAAGAAAAAAAGAAATTAAGTAAGATAAACACACTTTATAGTACTTTTAACAGCAATCGTAGTGATTACGAAGGTAATGAAAAATTACTTAACGATCCAAAAAATGCTCATTTATTCACAGGACCAGAACGATTAGCAATTAATAAATATATTACAGCACTTTATAAAGCCGAAACTGATAAAAAGCCTGTTGTAACTGATCCTATAATAGCTCAAACATTACAAAAATCAATATTTGACACAGAAATTACATCAGATAAATTAGCAATTCCTTTAAGATCTAGTGTAGATGATGCTTACATAAAAGAAAAGATAGCTAAAGAAGATTGGAAATATCTTACTGGTCTTATAACAAGTAGAACAACTGATATAGATAAAGACTATCTTAAATATACTACTTTTCCTGGGTACTCCAGTAATCTTAAATTAATTAACAATCTTCTTGATAGTACCGCAACCATGATGGTTAAAGGTATTGGATGGGAAGAAGGTATTGTTAAAGCTCATTCAGGTGCAGTATTTACCTACGAAAAAGCTATGAGTGTATGGGCATCTGATAATAAAGAAGATGCTCTTAATCCAGATAAAGTATTTGAAAAAGCACAAGAAATAAGCGAAGGGATACTAAATTCATCAGAATTACAATCAGTGTTTTCAACTTCTAGATCAAAAATGGATATATCAGAATCCGTTGATATCAAGAATAATATTCTTAATGATCTTAAATATTATGTTCCCAATTTGCGTGTAATAGGTATTGATAAACCTATTAAAATTAATAAAGAAGGTGAGGAAGAATCAACAGAAACAGATAGAGAACTTTCACCTAAATTATATAGCACGTTAATGGGTGGTATGAGAGGTGTTGGGGGTAAAAAAGAAATTTTCATTAAAGAAGTAGATTTTGATAATGTCATTAACACGCTTAATTCTTTTGATATGGGAAGTTTAAGAGATTTCTGGTTCCCAACTGATAGTGAAGAAGGCAGGGCTAGAAGAAGAAAAGCTGATCAGACATTAAGAGATATGAAAAATAATAGGCAGGGACCGTTTACTAATTTACCTTTTAAAGGTAGTGATCCTGCTTATGAACGTGAAGCTGTAAGTATGTTACGTTTATTGTTTAATTTAAGAAAAGAATATTTAAAAAGAATGGGGAACTAATGAAAGGTAGTTTTACTGTTTCTGAGGAAACCACTGATGATAAGTATGAAAACTTAACTCTTAGTGAAATGATGGGTTCTGAGGAACCTACAGATGAAGAGTATGAAGAAGATTACTTTGGATCTATTGAAAGAAACTACGTTAGACCAGTTATTAAAGATGTCTACGAAGGTGTAAAAGAAGCACCTTGGGTTACCCAATCTAAATTCTATGATCTTATTTTTAATATGATCCCTCCAGAATGGGAAGATCCAATTAGAGAATATAGTGCTGGTACAATGCCTGAGTGGTTAGGTGGGGGAGAAGCTATGCCTTTTCCTCGTACAGAACCTACCACTGTTACTGGAGGAATTATAGGAGAAGGAGGATCTACAGCATTAGCAGGAGGTGGTGTAGGTGCATTAGCTAATAAGTGGATGAATACCAATAGAATGCTCACGGCTGCGGTAGCTTCTGGTATTGTTGAAATGGAAGGTAGAGATAAAGAAGAAGGAGATACCTTAGATATGGTAGCTCAGATCTTCAAAGGTAATCCTAAACTCTATGCTTCACTTGCCACAGATCCAGATGACAACGAACTATGGCTTAAGTTCCGTAGGTTCCTTGCTGGAGTAACAGATAGTGTAGCTGCGGATAAAGTAATAGATGCAGTTAAACCTATCTTTAAAAAGTTTGCTCCGCTTCACCGTGTAGAAGTTCCTGAGTTTGATAAAGCTGCACGAGAAGAAGCAAGGAAAACTGGTCCTCTTACTGGTGATGTTAATATTAATGCTACCGAAGAAAACATAAATAAAGCTGAAGCAGGACCAAAAGTAACCGCAAGACCTTATAAACCATTTAAATTTAAAGAAGGTGACTTTGATGAAAATGTTGCTCAAGCAGAGATTAAGAATTGGGGAACAGACAAATCATTCTTTAACCATAAAAACATTAATACTTCTGATGACATACATGAGTACATAAAACAAGTCTCAGAAAACATTAAGAACTCTTCTCAAGGTAAAAAACTTTTAAAGAAAGTTGGTAAAAACGCAGTAACCAGTAAAGCAGGAAAATACTATAAAGATATAGCTCATCAAGTAGGAGGAACCTATGAAGAAATTGTAAGGACCGCAGGGGAAACTAAAGACCTTGCACCTCGATTTTTAGCTATACGAAGGATTCTTTATGATTCCGCAACAATAGTTAAGTCCCTCAGTAAAGTTATTGAAGAAGCAGAGTTCGATCCTAAAGCAATGCAAATGCTTAATAAAGCAGGATTTAAGAACATTGAAGAAGGAATAATATTTATCCGTGAAGAGGGATTAAGGTACACGGCAATGCAAGCAGAAGTAAAAGGTATACAATCTAACATTGCTCGTGCTTTACAAGCTATGAGATACCAAGCAAAAACCCAAGAGTACTATGGGGAAAACATTAATAGAATTATGGAAAGTCTTGGTGGTCAAAAGGTAAACATGAGGTTGATTAAAATGATCAATCGCATGGAGCATCCAGATCAAATAGCTAAAGTATTCCGTTATGATATTACTGGTAAAGTTGTAGATAATTTAGTGTTTATAGCAATGAATGGTTTATTATCAAAACCTAAAACAATTGCTGCTAATTCAAGTGGTGCAGTGTTACAATTAATTAATGCTAACGCAGAACACTTTGTTGCATCAGTATACGGAGGAATTGAACGAACGGTACTGAAAGGAGTAGATAAGTTTACTCCTATAAATGTAGATCCAGAACAACTACTTGGAGGTGTTCATTTTGATGAGTCCAAAGCATTATCATTTGGGATGAATCAAGCAATACTAGAATCTTTTGGATTATATGGAACAGATGCTTTAAAGAAAAGTCCTGCTGGAAAAGCAGTTAAAGCTTTTAAAGACCGTATGCCTAGTGACACGCATAATAAAGATACTTGGATGAGAAAAAATCCTATGACTGCGGAAAACTGGGATGTAAGTATGTTTGGAGTTAAAGAACTTATTGATTACTTTGGAGTACTTACAGACATACCAGGACGAATGCTTTTGTCTAATGATGAGTTCTTTAAAGGAATTAATTATAGAGGATATGTTCATGCTTTGTCTATGAGAAAAGCAAAAGCAGAAGGACTAGATGGGGATGCATTAGTAAAAAGATACAATGAAATAATACGTACTCTTCCTGAAGATATCCATAATGATGCTATGGACATGGCTGCAAAAAACGTATTTCAAGAACCTTTTAAAGATGGAAGTTTTCTTAAAAGAATTGAAGAAATGCGACAACCGCAACTATATGTTCGTGATGAATCTAAAAATCGACTTATAGATTACGGTACTTATTCTGCAGCTAAAGCTGCTAATAGTTTACTAATGTCTAATTTACCCTTTTTCAGGACAATACTAAGACTTGGAAAAGAAGGTCCAGCAAGACCAGCAGTAGGAGTTGCAGAATCTATAACTAAAGATCCAGTTAAAAGACATCTAGGAGTTGCCAAAGCACTTACTGGATCAGTACCTTACATTGCAGGATATCATCTTTCTAAAGCTGGAATGTTAAGTACTGTACGTTCCAAAAATAGAAATGAGTTTTTCTCAGATGCAATAGAAGGAAGTCCTGGAACAACAATCGATGACCCTTCTGATCCAAACAGAAAACTTGGTTTAGGTCAATTAGATCCTGTTATTACTCCTATTACTTTAGGTGCATTATGGCATGCTTATGAAACACAAATAGAAACTGCTCAATGGGCATCATTTGAAGAAAAAATAGCTGCTCATAAAGATTTTATGGAAGCAAGAGCTGACGTTGCTTACACCTTTAGAAATGTACTTGCTGATAAAAAATTAATGCAAGGATTTTCTTTTATGGTAGGTGTATTGGACCCTACTGCTACAAGCTATGAAAGAGCAAAACCATTCCTGAATTGGACTGAGTTTATGAACCCT
>Ga0098042_1000433_pt1 | contig 16288 bp, 13 predicted proteins | sample 9_EtaG_FD_75066 | JGI IMG/M metagenome (GOLD analysis project Ga0098042, IMG submission 75066) | Marine viral communities from the Subarctic Pacific Ocean - 9_ETSP_OMZ_AT15188 metaG | ecosystem: Environmental > Aquatic > Marine > Oceanic | place: Pacific Ocean | collected 2015-01-10
ACAAAGGCAGAAGCAGAGGCTGAATATCAAAAAGTTCTTGACAGCAATGCTGCATCAGCTAATCGCACTAAGAGAGATGGTTTACTTACAGAAACTGATTGGGTTGTTGTAAAAGCAACTGAAACAAGCGGAACAGTTTCAACTGCATGGAAAACGTATCGTCAGGCTTTACGTGATCTATCTTCTCATAAAAACTGGCCACACTTAGAAGAAGCAGACTGGCCAGAAAAACCTTAATAAAAGATTTTAAGTGATATAAATAACATAAAGCTAATAGTCAGGGGACGAAGATGGCAACAACAATTAATGCAGATGTGGCAACTGGCGGTGCGATCGTCACGGGCGATACCAGTGGCATACTTGGTTTACAAGCCAAAGGCACTACTCTCGTAACAATAGGCGGTAAAACCGTAGCATTAGGAACAGCGGTTGGCTTGACGGCTGACTCTGCTACGCTCGGAGGACTATCATATCCAACATCTGATGGTTCGAATGGCCAAGCAATTTTAACAAATGGCTCAGGAACACTAACGTTCGGAGCTGCAGGAATTTCAACTGGTAAGGCCATAGCTATGGCTATTGTTTTTGGGTAAGGGAGGCTAAGTTATGACCGCACCAAATATAGTAAATGTCGCAACGATTACAGGAAAAACCGCAACCGTCGCGCTTTCAACAACTAACGCAACCGTTTTAGTAAATAACGCTGCTTCTAGTAATAAAGTATTTAAGATAAACATGATTCAAGTTGCTAACGTAGATGGTACAAATTCATGTGATGTAACTGTTGATGTCCATTCAGCAGATGATGGAGCCGGTACAGCGTACTCACTGGTAGCTACTGCATCTGTTGCTGCTGATTCATCATTGGTTGTTTTAGATAAAAATACTGCTATATATCTAGAAGAAGATAAAAGCATTACCGCTACTGCGGGTACAGCAAGTGATCTCGAAGTAATAGTGAGTTACGAAGAGATCTCATAAGGAGAGTTGTTGTGAAGACAATTGGCAACTTAACTGAAGACGCCATAATCAGAGCTGTGGCCAGTGAAGGCTTCACAGTTTCTAATTCAGTGGGTTCTGGATCTGTTTATGAAGCAGCTAGCACCGGTTCAACGGCAATTGGGTATGATTCAAGTAATGGTAAGGTAATTTTTGCTTACCAAGACCAAGGTAACAGCAACTATGCCACTGCTATAGTAGGCACTGTTTCTGGTACATCCGTAAGTTTTGGCACTGCTGTTGTTTATGAATCTGCTAATATACACAGTCAGCGCATCGTTTTTGATAGCTCAAACAATAAAGTTGTTATACTTTATGCAGATGCAGGTAATAGTGATTATGGCACAGCGGTTGTTGGTACTGTTTCTGGTACATCCATAAGTTTTGGAACTCCTGTTGTATTTAATTCAGCAGGTACATCACATGTATCAGCTGATTTTGACACTACTGCAAACAAAATAGTAATTGCTTATGCTGAAGGCGATGGTAAAGCTGTAGTTGGAACTGTATCTGGCACAAGTATTTCATTTGGAAGCGAAGTAACATTTGAAAGTGGAGGCACTTACAACACCGCAACAGTTTATGACACTAACGCAAATAAAACAGTTATTTCCTATAGGGATAATGGTGATGGCAATAAAGGTAAGGCAATTGTTGGAACAGTATCTGGTACTAGTATAAGTTTTGGCAGTATTGTAGTCATGGACACCGAAAATACTCGTGACATAATGGCAAGTTATGATCCAGTTGCTCAAAAAATATTATTTGTTTATAAAATACTTTCATCTCCTAATCCAGGTTATACTATTGTAGGTACAGTCAGCGGAACGAGTATTAGCTTTGGAACTAGAGCGGAATATCACGCAGGCAGCACTGATGTAAATAGAGTGGCTTATGATGTTAATGCAGCAAAACATGTAATTCTTTTTAGGGATCAGGATCATAGTCCTTATCGTGGAAAAATCATAGAAGCAACTGTTAGCGGCACTTCTGTTTCGTATTCAGATGAATTACAATGGTCATCCACAAGTTTTTCTGAACCAGCTATAACGTATGACACCGTTCAGAAAAAAGCTGTATTTGCATATACTGATGCAAACAATGGTCACTATGGAACAGCAAGAGTTTACACTACAAGCCTTACCTCTGCCACAGGCGGCACGATATCCGATGGTGCACCCGTCATTATAAATGCTAATGGAACTGTGAGTAGTGTAGGTCAGTCATCTTTAACTGAAGCGCTTGGCTCTAAAGTTGTTTTTGAAACTTCAAACACTGGTGAGGTTGATGGAGTTTATGATACCGCTAATGATAAAGTAGTTATTACCTATAGAGATGCAGGAGATTCTAATAAAGGAACTGCTGTTGTTGGAACGATTAACGCAAGCGACAACTCTATTACCTTTGGCACACCTGTTGTGTTTACTACAAAAAATATAGAATATTCTTCCTGTACTTACGATACTGTTAACAACAAAGTAGTGATTGCTTACGCAAATAGTCAAGGTAATAGGTATGGACACGCTATTGTCGGAACAGTTAGTGGGACAACTATTAGTTTCGGATCAGAAGCAACCTTTAATAGTTATGAAGTACAATTTGTGCATTGTGGCTTTGATGAAAGTGCAGGAAAAGTAGTTATAGCTTATGAAGATTGGGGCAACAACAATTACGGTATGGCAATTGTTGGAACCGTTAGCGGCACTTCAATTACCTTTGGGTCTGAGGTTACTTACGAATCAGCAAGAACGCAAAATCCTGCTGTGGTTTACGACGCTAACGCTGGAAAAACTGTTATAGCTTTTAAAACTTACGGAGACTCTGAGCACGGCTACGCTATTGTCGGAACAGTTAGTGGTACATCGATTAGTTTCGGCTCTAAGGCAGAATTTGAAAATGCAACAGTAAATAACGTTCATGCTGCGTATGATTCTAGTGCTCAAAAAATAGTGATTGCCTACAGAGACTACGGAAATTCTTATTATGGTACAGCAGTCGTAGCAACTGTAAGCGGCACATCAATATCTTTCGGCACACCTGTTGTTTTTGAAAGTGCTGCTGTAGGTTCTAAAAATATATCAATTGCCTATGATAGCAATATTGGTAAAATAGTCATTGCTCATACCTATAATAAAAAAGTAATTACTGGCACTGTAAGCGGCACATCAATATCTTTCGACACTGCTATTGTTTATGATAGCGGCGCAAACACCCAATCTGCAGCTATCTATGATGCTACCGCTAAAAAGGTTGTCATTGCGTATTCAGATGGAAACAATTCTACCCATGGCACAGCTATAGTTTATCAGGGTGGTGGATCTGCTACTAATCTCACCTCAGAAAACTTCGTAGGCATTATGAATGGACCGACATTAGACACGACGACAGGAGAAGTACTTTCTTCTTGCAACGTGGCCAGAAATTTAACGAGCTTGACGCCCGGCCAGACATATTTTGTGTCACCCACAAATGGAACGTTAAGCGAAACAGCAGGGAGTCCTTCCGTTACGGCAGGAACTGCAATATCTTCTACAGAACTTATAGTGAAAGGTTAAGAAATGAAAACTATCGTAGAAAAATCAACTAAATTATGCAAATACTTGATTGCAGATGACGTAGCAATAACTGCAACAGCAGATAATATTACTGTAGGTAATCCTCCAAAGTTTATTATCGGAGATATGAACAGCAGCACTGCTACCATCACAGAAAATATAACAAACGCACCAAGCGATTGGGTTGGCAACAAGTACAAATTAACTGGTACAACTTGGTCAGCTAATCCTGATTGGGTAGAGCCCGACTCAGACGGGTAGGAGAAACGAATGTTGCGTGTCATAGGCAATGATTTAAATGTTCCAAGACAAGAACCATTCGTAGCGAGTGGCGCGATCTCTAATGGTAAGCCAGTGCTTATGAATGCAGATGGAACTGTAGGTGGGCCTTTTAACGCTACAACTATATTCGCTGAAGAAACATCAACTCAAATAGCAATAGCTACAAGTAATTCTGGAACTTTTGTTATCATGCATACTGGACCAGGTGGGGCTTATGCTCTTAGAGTTAGAGCAGGAACAATTTCTGGAAACACTGTGACGCTTGGTGATTCTGTTCATGTTGATAGCATTGAGAGTAACGTAAATGCTCAAGGAGCTTCAGTTGTATATGATCCTGACAATGACAAATTTGTAATATTTTATCCTAACGGCACTAATAGTTATTATCTAACGTCAAGAGTTGTAACTGTTAGTGGAACGTCAATAAGTCTTGGGACAGCAGTGGTATTGGATAGTAGAAATGTGTTAAGAGTTTCTGCTGATTATGATACGAGCGCGAATAAAGTTGTAGTTGCTTGGAGAGGCGGCACAAGTTCTAATATTGTTGCAGCAGCCGTTGGAACAGTATCTGGTACAAACATAAGTTTTGGAAGCACTGCCACACTTGCTAATAGAACGGTTAATACAAGTATTAATACAGTATATGATGCCTACGCAAACAAAACAGCAGTTTTTTATCAGGATAATTCAACTGGTCATGGATACTATGTTGTTGGAACAGTGAGTGGAACATCTATAAGTGGCGGCACTACTGCAGCCTTTCATGCGGCTACTACAGGTGGTGGCATAGTAGCGGCATACGATCCTGATTCATACAAAATAGTTGTTGCTTATGATGATGGCGCAGATAGTAATAAGGGAAAGGCAATTGTTGGTACAATAAGTGGAACATCAATGTCCTTTGGTTCAGAAACACAATATAGCACTACCAGTGGTTATGATGCAGGTATAGCGTATGATACTGCAAATAATAAATTTTTTATCTTTTATGATAAAAATTATGGTATGGCAGGAAGAATAGGGACTGTTTCTGGTACATCAATTAGTTTTGGCTCAGAAAATGTTATAAGTTCTGCAAACATAACAGATACAGGCGTTGTATATGATGCTAGCGCAGGAAAAGTTTTACTTGTTTATAGAGATACTGGAAATTCAAGCTATGGAACACTTCAAGCTTTAGACAGCAGCTTTGCATTAACTAACTTTACCTCAGAGAGTTATATAGGAATAAGTGCAGGAAGAAACATAGTCTCTAGTAGGACACAGGCTCTAGGTTCAGAAGCGGTGTTTGAATCCGGAGATGCAACACAGTCAGGAATTGGATTTGACAGCACAAATAATAAAGTTGTGATAGCATATAGAGACTCCAATAATTCAAATTACTCTACAGCAATCGTAGGAACAGTAGATCCTTCTGATAATTCTATTTCTTTTGGTAGTTCTGCTGTTTACACAAATAACGGCACTGCTGATGCTCATGTTAGATTTGATAGTAACTCAGGTAAAGTTGTTATTGTTTACTATGATGGTGGCAATTCAAATTACGGAACAGCTGTAGTTGGAACAGTGAGTGGTACGTCAATTAGTTTTGGAACACCTGTTGTTTTTAATTCAGGCAACGCAACAACTAACTTAGCTGCAACCTTTGATAGTAACAGTAACAAAATTGTAATTTCTTATAAAGATGGAGCATCAAGTGATCACGGTAAAGCGATAGTTGGAACTGTTTCAGGTACATCTATAAGTTTTGGATCTGAAGTAACTTTCAACGCAGCGAATACTGGTGAAAAAAATATGACATTTGATTCTACTAATAATAAGGTTATAATTGTATACCAAGACGATGGAAACTCTGGTAAAGGCACGGCTATTGTAGGTACTGTATCAGGAACATCTATTAGTTTTGGTTCAGAAGTAGTTTACAATACAAACAACTCTCCAGATCAAGCTGTAACATTTGATCCCGTAAGTGGTAAAGTAGTAGTGTTCTATGAGCACACCAATAATGCGCTTTATGGAGTAGTAGGAACTGTGTCTGGAACGTCAATTAGTTTTGGATCTGCTGTTCAATTTGGAGGTGACACCAATATGTCTTATCCTAATGCAGTTTTTGACAGCAGTGCAGGAAAAGCTGTGCTTGCATATCGGGCTGGATCAAAAGGTAAAGCTATATCAGCAACTGTTTCAGGTACATCTTTAACCTTTGATACAGCTATTGATATATTTGATGGCGATGCAACATACAATGATGTCGCTTATGATAGCACAAATGAGAGATTAGTATTTTCAGGAAGAGATCAGACTTCTACTAACGGAAAGGCTAGAGTGGTTGCACTTGGATTCAACAGCATTTCAAGAGGCCAAGTGGCAAGTGGTAAAGCAGTTTTGGTAGACACACAAGGCGCTATATCTAAAAATCATAGTGCATTAACGCCAGGACAGCAATACTTTGTTCAGTCTGATGGCTCAATAGGAACGACAGCAGATGATCCAAGCGTCTTTGCAGGAACTGCCGTATCAGCAACCGAACTTATAGTGAAAGGGTAACAATGCTAAAACGTATAGGGGCTGAAAGTACTGGTGAGTTAAAAGCGATAGCTAGTGGTACATTACCCAGCGGCCGACCAGTTATTGTTAATTCTGACGGAACTGTTAGCTTACCAGTTGCCACAACTGCTTCAGCAGGAACAGCCGTTGTTTTTGAATCAGCAACCAGTAATAATATTGATGTTGGTTATGATTCCAATAGCAATAAAGTTGTTGTTGCATATAGAGATGAGGGCAATTCAAACAGAGGCACAGCAATTGTTGGAACAGTAAACTCCTCTGATAATTCTATTAGTTTTGGAAGCCCGGAACTTTTTAACGTAGGAAACACAACTAATATCAATGTTACTTTTGATACTACTAATAATAAAGTTGTAATAATTTATACTGACAACAGCAGTGGTAGCCGCGGTAATGGAGTTGTTGGCACAGTAAGTGGAACAAGCATAAGCTTTGGTTCTGAAGCGCATTATGTGACTGATAGAACTGATTACCAATCAGTTACATTTGACAGCGCAAATGGTAAAGTTGTTGTAGCATTCCAAAATATTGATGAAAGTGACAGAGGACAAGCATGTGTAGGAACAGTAAGCGGAACATCAATAACTTGGGGTACTCCTGTTAATTTTGAAACAGATTCCACATACTACACCGCATGCACGTTTGACAGCACAAATAGTAAAGTTGTGATAGCATACAGAAATCATCCTGATAGCGCAGGAAATGTGATAGTAGGATCAGTAAGCGGAACAAGCATATCTTTTGGATCTGCTACTGTGTACAGCACCGATCACGTTAGAGATCAAGGCATAGCGTTTGATCCCGTTAACAACAAGGTTGTCATAGTCTTTAGAGATGAAGGTAACAGCGATGTAGGAACGGCTGTGGTTGGAACAGTAAGCGGAACTTCTATAAGCGTTGGTTCTAAAGTTGTATACTTTTCTTCTAGAGCAGATAACAATGACATAAATTACAACACCGCCGCTGGAAAGTTTATGATAACTTTCATAGATGATTCGGGCACGCCAGTTAAAGCTATAGGTGCTTCAATAAATGGTACTTCTCTTGATGTTGATAGTTCTACAGTAACTATTGATTCTAGTGGAGCAGCTGTTCCAAGGGGTGTTTATGACGCTAACGCTGGTAGAATAGTTGTTGCTTGGAGTGATAGCACAAATTCAGGTTACGGAACAGCAAGCGTTGTTACTACAGGTTTTGATACCCTCACCTCAGAAAACTACATTGGTATGTCGAGGGGTTTTGCGAATCCTGCAGTAGCTGGGTCAAAAGTTACTTTTGAGTCATCCGCTATGGGATCAGAACATATTGGTATGGTTTATGATCCTGATGTTGGAAGGATTATAATAGCGTATCAGGATGAAGGAAATTCTTTTTACGGACAAGCTATAGTTGGAACAGTGAGTGGTACAAGTATTTCTTTTGGTACTCCCGTAGTTTTTGAATCAGCTAAGAGTAAAGATTTCTTTGTTGCTTATGATACCGCTAATGATAAAGTAGTTATTGCATTTTGTGATGAGGCTGGAAGTGACTATGGTACAGCGATTGTTGGTACGGTTTCAGGAACATCTATAAGTTTTGGAAGCCCTACTGTTTTAAACACGCAAAACACACAAATACAAGGTTGTGTGTATGATGCTAATTCGGGGAAGACAGTAGTTTTTTACAGAGACTCAGGAACTAGCAACAGGGGTACAGCAATTGTTGGTACGGTTTCAGGGACAAGCATAAGTTTTGGTACAGAGGTTAGATTTAATGGAAACAACGCTAGTTACAACATAAAAGCAATTTACGACAGCAGCGCACAAAAGGTAGTTGTTGCATTTATGGACGGGAACAATTCAAATTATGGTACAGCAGCAGTTGGAACGGTATCTGGTACGTCTATCTCTTTCGGCTCCGCAGCAACGTATAACTCATCTTCAACGTCAGATGTTGGTATTGTATATGATCCCGTAAACAATAAATCAGTAATTACATATAAAGATGGAGGTAACGGCGATAAGGGGATGGCAGTTGTAGGCACAGTATCAGGAACTAGTATTTCTTTTGGAACACCTGTTCAATTTGATTCTAGAGTAGTTGGTAACTTTGACCCTACTTATCATTCTCCAACTGGCCAAATTGTTATAAATTACATTTCATACACTCCTTCTGGTAAAGGTAGGTTTGTAACTGGAAAAGTAAGTGGAACTACTATTGGCAGTTTTTCTTCACCAGTTGCCTACTATAGTGATGATAACGCTGTAATACGTCCATCAGTAATTGTAGATGGTGGAACTAATAATCTTGTTTTTGCTTGGAAAGAAAATACGGGTAGCACAGGAAGTGCTGTGGTACACAGTGTAGATGTAAGAGGCGAAGTAGCAAGCGGTCAACCTGCATCAATAGATGTCATAGGCTCTGTATCTAATAATCAAAGTGGTCTCACCACAGGGCAACAATACTTTGTACAAACAGATGGAACGATCAGTGAAACTGCGGGTAGCCCAAGTGTATTGGCAGGGACTGCTATATCTGCAACCAAGCTCATAGTTAAAACATAAACCTTATAAATACTGTTAACAGTGTTTAATAGGATACAGACATGGCGAACCCAAGCACACGACAAGGACTGATTGATTACTGCCTCAGAGAGCTAGGTGATCCGGTCATTGAAATCAACGTAGATCCAGATCAGCTTGAAGATCGAGTAGATGAAGCTTTGCAGTACTATCAAGAGTTTCATTCTGACGCGACTTTGCGTACGTTTTTAAAACATCAGATCACAGCTACTGATGTATCAAACGAATACATCCCAATCTCATCTAATATTATTTTTGTTTCAAAGTTGTTTCCGGTTGCATCTGGTTCTTTGACAAGAGACTTCTTTGATATTAAATACCAGCTACATTTAAATGATATTGCTAACATGCATTCGTATATGGGTGATCTAGCTTATTACGAACAAATGCAGCAATACCTATCATTAATTGATATGAAGCTCAATGGACATCCTCTTGTTCAGTTTTCTAGACATCAGAACAGACTTTACATTCATGGTGAAAAAGAAACAAATGATTTAGTGGAAGGCGATTTTCTTGTCGCGGAAGTATTTGAGATTGTAGAACCTACAACACATACTTCTGTGTTTAATGATATGTGGTTAAAGAACTATACTACAGCATTAATTAAAAGACAATGGGGTGCTAACTTAATAAAGTTTGAAGGCATGCAACTTCCTGGCGGTGTAACAATAAATGGCCGGCAGATATTTGAAGATGCAATGGCAGAAATAGAAAGACTAAGAGAAGTAATTAGGCTAGAGCACGAGATGCCAGCTGACTTCTTTGTGGGGTAATTCATGGTCACAAATCTTTACTTCACCCAAGGTGCAAAGGGCGAACAAGATCTATACGAAGATATAGTGATAGAATCACTAAAGATGTTCGGCCAGGACGTCTACTACTTACCTCGTGATATTGTTAACGAGGATAGAATCCTTGGTGAAGATGTTCCTTCAAGATTTAATTCAGCCTATAAAATTGAGATGTACATCGAAAACATAGAAGGATTCGATGGAGAAGGCGACATATTTACAAAATTTGGTGTTGAAATTAGAGACCAAGCAACCTTTGTTATTTCAAAACGTAGATGGAATCATACTGTAAAAAGACTTGATAACGAGATTCAAGCTGTAAGGCCACATGAAGGTGACTTACTTTATATACCATTCTCTAAAAAAATATTTGAAATCATGCATGTTGAGCATGAACAACCGTTTTATCAATTAAAAAACCTTCCGACTTTTAAACTACGTTGTGAACTATTTGATTATAATGATGAAGACTTTGATACAAGTATTGTTGAAATTGATCAAGTCGAGAAAAAAGGTTACACCGCAAATCTTTCACTTGTAGATTCAGCCGACACTGGATTTATAGTTGGTAATACACTTACACAAACATTATCTACTGGTGTAATTATTTCTGGTGAGATTGTAGATTACAACGATTCAGACAATATTCTTAAGGTTGCGCATGTTGGAGCAGACGATGGTAACTTCCATTTGTTTACTGCTGCTGGTATCATTAAATCTGAAGATTCAGCTGAACAAACTTTGACTCGTACTATCTCTGCTATTAACGAAACACCTGCACAAGTTAACGCACAAAACGATTTCTTTGAAACACTAACTGACTTCCTTGACTTCAGTGAATCTAACCCGTTTGGAGATCCTAGCTAATGTTTGGAGTACATTTTTATCATCAAAGAATGCGAAAAAGCGTTGCAATATTTGGACGTATGTTTAATGATCTATATATTTTGAGAAAGAACTCATCTGGAGCTACGATTTCTCAAGTAAAAGTTCCTTTATCGTATGCGCCAAAGCAAAAATTTCTTGAAAGAATTAGATCATTTCCTAATTTAGAAACAGATCAAAGTGTTGCAGTAAAGTTACCTCGTATGTCATTTGAAATATTAGGTATTTCATACGACACCGCACGTCAGTTACCAAAGATAAACAACTACATTAATAATGGTACTACTATCAATACGCGTAATAGAATTTATAGTTACGTGCCTTATAATATTAGTTTTCAATTAAACATATTCACTAAGAATCAAGATGATGCTCTTCAAATAGTAGAACAGATTCTTCCAAGATTTAATCCTACATATACCTTAACAGTAAAACCATTGAGTAGTATACCGGATATTAAAGAAGATGTTCCGATCACAATTGCAGGCGTAACATTTACAGACGACTTTGAAGGTCCGCAAGAACAAAGACGTACAATCATATATACGCTTGATTTTGAAATGAAAGCGAACTTCTACGGACCAATTGCTGAAGCTGGTATCGTTAGAACTTCAATAAATAACTTCTTTCAGATCGGTAATGGAATGCTTGATTCTGATGAATTACTACAAACTCTTACGATCAAACCTAATCCTATATCTGTAAGTCCTGATTCTGATTTCGGATTCAGCGAAACAATAACTCAATCTGTGGATAGTGCGTGATGAATGATTCTGATAATGCAGAAAATGATTTTGAATATGCCCGTCAAATGTACCACGATCTTTTAGTAAAAGGATCAGCTGCACTTGACGATATGATGGATGTCGCACGTAACACTGAACATCCTCGAGCGTTTGAAGTTCTTGCTACTACGATGAAGACTGTGTCTGACATCAATGGTAACCTTATGGATATGCACAAGAAAAAGAAAGCATACAAACATAAGGAAGATTTAAAAGGTTTACCTAACGGAACAACAAATAATTTATTTGTAGGTTCTACCACTGATTTACAGAGAATGCTTTTGAAAGAAGTTGATACTAGTAATGTAATTGACATTAAAGACTATAAAGATGAATGAAACATATCTTGGAAATGTTAATGTAAAAAGAGATGGTGTAGTTACAGAATGGACAAAAGAAGACGTCCAAGAATACGCCAAATGCATGAAAGATCCAGCCTACTTTGCTACAAATTATGCTAAAATAATTTCACTTGACACAGGACTGGTACCGTTTCATCTGTATCCGTATCAGCAAAAAATGTTTGATTCTTTTAATACTAATAGATTCAGCATTGTTTTAGCATGTAGACAGTCTGGCAAATCAATTAGTTCTGTATGTTACTTACTTTGGTTTGCTATATTTCATCCTGAAAAAACGATTGCAATACTTGCCAATAAAGGTGCTACGGCACGTGAGATGCTGGCAAGAGTCACTCTTATGCTCGAGAATCTTCCTTTCTTTCTACAGCCTGGTTGTAAAGCATTAAACAAAGGTTCAATCGAGTTTTCAAACAACTCAAGAATAATTGCAGCTGCAACGAGTGGTTCATCTATTCGTGGTATGTCTGTGAACTTACTATACCTTGACGAGTTCGCGTTTGTAGAAAGAGCATCTGAATTCTATACTTCTACGTATCCAGTTGTATCATCTGGTAAGGACACGAAGGTTATTATAACGTCGACTGCTAATGGTATAGGTAACACGTTTTATAAGATATGGGAAGGTGCCGTACAAGGAACAAATGAATACTCACCTTTTAGAGTTGATTGGTGGGATGTTCCAGGACGAGATGCTGCATGGAAGAAACAAACAATTGCTAATACTTCACAGATGCAGTTTGATCAGGAGTTTGGAAATACATTCTTTGGAACAGGTGATACGTTAGTTGGCGCAGATACTTTATTAGATTTAAAAGCAAAAGAACCATTAAGAAGAATAGAAGACAATTCTGTTCTTATTTATGAAGAACCCGTTAAAGGCCATGATTATATCATGACTGTAGATGTTAGTAGAGGAAGAGGACAGGATTATTCTACGTTTAATGTGATCGATATTAGCTCTCGCCCGTTTGCACAGGTTGCTGTATATCGCAATAATATTATCTCTCCATTACTCTTCCCTAATATTATCTATAAATATGCAAAAGTCTACAATGAAGCTTATGTAGTAATTGAATCAAATGATCAAGGTGGTGTGGTAACTAATGGCCTGTATCATGAATTAGAATATGAAAACATGCATGTTGAGTCTGCTATAAAGGCAAATGCTCTTGGTATTGAAATGACTCGAAAAGTAAAAAGACTTGGGTGTTCTGCGATTAAAGATATTATTGAAAACGATAAGCTTAAGATTGTAGATGAAAATACTATTTTAGAAATATCTACGTTTGTATCAAGAGGCCAATCATACCAAGCAGCAGAAGGCAACCATGATGACTTAATGATGAATCTAGTGATGTTTGGTTATTTTGCTACAAGTAATTACTTCGGTGACATGACAGACATCAATCTTAAAGAAATGATGTTTCAGCAAAGAATAAAAGAGATTGAAGAAGACGTGTTACCTTTTGGATTTGTAGATGATGGATCCGAATATATTGCTCAACAGGACCGAGAAGAACACCCATGGGCCATAACGTATGAAGAACAGTGGTAAAAATCTTCATTTTAAAATTATTATAAATACTATCAAGTGAAGATTCTTATTATGTTTTGCTTATAATTAGAACACTGGAAAAGGAAAAACAGTCATGGCACTATTTACTCCCTCAGAGTCTCCAGCGATTGTTGTCAAGGAAGTAGATCTTACGGGCGTTGTGCCTAATGTACAATCTACCACTGGCGCATTCGTCGGGAACTTTCGTTGGGGTCCGGTTGAACAAGCTACCCTCATCGATGGTGAGGCGACACTTGCTGAGACATTTGGATCTCCTGACGATAATGAAGGAAGAGCAGTCGATTTCCTATCGGCGGCGTATTTCTTAAGATACTCAAATTCTATGCAAACTGTTCGAGCAATCGACAGTAATGCAAACAACTCGACTGATGTAGCTCAAAGCAGTCAGCCGGTTGTAAAAAGTCTCGATAATTGGAACGCACAATTAGCGGCCCGAGACAGCGACGATAATGTTTTTGTCGCAAAATGGCCAGGAGCGCTTGGTAATTCATTATCAGTTTCTGTCTGTCCACAATCTGCTGCTGACTCAGCATTTACTAACTGGATCTATAAGGGTAGCTTTGATGCTGCACCTGGTACATCTACTTATGCCACAGGAGTCGGTGCAACAAATGATGAGATGCATGTTGCAGTTGTTGACGAAGACGGTCTATTTACTGGTACACGCGGTTCAATCCTCGAAACATTCCCATTTATTTCAAAGGCTTCAAATGCAAAGTCACCCGATGGTTCATCTAACTACGCAGTAGAAACGATTAACGGAAAATCAGAATATGTATGGATGGCAGGTTTCGGTGCAGCAGGTCAGTTCGATGCTGACGCTGGTTCAGCCGCAGTCAGTGGTAAAGATTACAGCTCTGAAGTTAGAGATGTAAGAACCACATCACTTGCAAATGGTACAGACACAAGCTCACTATCAGCTGGCAACATAGCCACTGGATTCGATACTTTAGAAGATAAAGATACGATTACAGTAGACTTCTTGATTGCACCTGGCATGAGTTCAAGATCAGATCAAACTACGGTTGTAAATGATCTAGTTTCAACAGCCGGAACTACTCGTAAAGACTGTGTTGTAGTTACATCCCCTGCAAGATCAGATATCGTAAACGTATCCTCACCAGCTACTCAAGTAACAAATGCAGTAGCAACAGCAGATACATTTACAAATTCATCTTATCTAGTAGTTGATAACAACTATTTAAAAGTTTACGATAAATATAACGATAAATTCCGCTTTATCCCAGCCGCATCTTCTACTGCTGGTATCATGGCTGCAACAGATTTAGCTGCTGCATCATGGTTCTCACCAGCTGGTCCAAGACGAGGCGCATATCTAGGTATTACATCTCTAGCTTCTTCACCGAATAAGTCACAGCGTGATACTCTATATAAAGCGGGAGTTAACCCCATCTCAAACATACCAGGACAAGGTGTCCTACTGTTTGGAGATAAAACAAAATTAGCACGGCCTTCGGCATTCGACAGAATCAACGTTCGGAGATTGTTCCTAACAGTTGAAAGAGCTGTTTCTTTGGCTGCTCGAAATACACTCTTCGAATTTAACGATGAGTTTTCCCGTGCTGAATTCGTAAACATTGTCGAGCCTTTCCTCAGAGAAATCCAAGGGCGAAGAGGTATAACGGACTTCAGAGTTGTGTGTGACGCAACAAATAACACTGCGGCCGTAATCGATAGAAATGAATTTGTTGCTAATATCTTCATTAAGCCAGCACGTTCGGTCAACTACATCACTCTAAACTTTGTAGCTGTAAGAACTGGCGTGGAATTTGAAGAAGTAGCAGGCACAGTATAACAGCGTCAGAGGAGATAACAAATGGCTATTTTAGGAGTTGATGACTTCAAATCCAAGCTGAGAGGTGGTGGCGCTAGACCTAATCTGTTTAAAGCTACTATCAACTTTCCTACTTACGCAAACGGTGATGTAGAAATTACTTCATTCCTTTGCGAGGCAGCTCAGCTTCCAGGTTCTACTATCGGCACTATCGTGATGCCTTTCCGAGGTAGACAATTAAAAATGGCCGGCGATCGTGTATTCGATGTATGGACGCCGACTATTATAAACGACACAGACTTCAGAATTCGTGATTCAATGGAGCGTTGGATGAACGGCATGAACGGCCACCAGACAAACACTGGTCTAACCAACGTTACAGATTACGAAGCAGATCTTATTATTGATCAAATCGATAAAGACGGATCTACTTTGAAGACTTATAACTTCCGTGGTTGTTTTCCAACTGCAATCTCTCCAATCGATCTGAACTATGCTTCAGAAAATGAAATTGAGAGATTCACAGTGGAATTCCAAGTCCAGTACTGGGAATCTAATACCACTACGTAAGTGAATAAATAGAGGGAAGGGCAGAGCTTTTCTGCCCTTTCTTTACTGTTAAAAGGAATTAAAATGGCAGATAATAGCGGACTTAAATTATTTGGATTTGAAATCCGTAGAGCGAAAGCATCTAGCGGAAAAGATATGCTGCCGTCAATCGTACCTCCTGTAGATGAGGATGGAGCAGGTTATGTAACTGCTGCTGGTGCACATTATGGTACCTACGTAAACATTGGTGATGACGATAAAAAATCCAAAGACGACTTTCAACTTATTCGACAATATAGACAGGTAGCAACACATCCAGAGGTTGATGCTGCGGTTGAAGATATTGTAAACGAATCAGTTACATCTTCAGATGCAGAAAAATCTGTATCGCTTGTGCTTGATAATGTTGAAGCACCTGATAATATAAAGAAACAAATTCAAGAAGAATTTGATCAAGTATACTCAATGCTTGAGTTTAACAACTTAGGACATGACATATATAAGCGTTGGTATGTTGATGGAAGAATGTATCATCATTTAGTTGTAGATGAAAAGAATCCCAAGCTTGGTATTCAAG
>Ga0098042_1000434_pt1 | contig 16278 bp, 22 predicted proteins | sample 9_EtaG_FD_75066 | JGI IMG/M metagenome (GOLD analysis project Ga0098042, IMG submission 75066) | Marine viral communities from the Subarctic Pacific Ocean - 9_ETSP_OMZ_AT15188 metaG | ecosystem: Environmental > Aquatic > Marine > Oceanic | place: Pacific Ocean | collected 2015-01-10
CCTTTAGCCTCAGCTAGAGTGCCACTAATAGCGACAGCAAAATACTCGTCTAAATTAGCACCAAAAGTTTCACCATAAGAAGGCGTTGACCTAACTATTTCTGGTGTTTTTTTGGAAATAGGCTGTAGAGGTGGGACTTGAAGAATAGGATCACTCATCTAAAATACCTGCTGCCGCTAAAAATTCATCAACATGCTCAGGAAGTATTACTCCATTAGTAACCAAATCATCAAAAACCTCTCTCATTTCTGGGTCATTAATACGCTTAGGAAAACGTGCAAAAACTAAAGCTTCCATTGCATCAATAGTTTTTTGAGACTTCGGAGGAGGATTTGGTTTATCTACAAGACCTAACACTTGACCAAGCATTTTTGTATAACTTGGAAAACCGTATTCGCCACCATTTGGATCATTTTGCAAAGCAGATCTATAAGCTGTGTGATAAAAAGAAACAAATGTATGCGGCTCTTCTTTTTCTTTAAAATCAAGAGTATTAAGAGCTATTGGCTCACCACTTAATTTATTTTGTTGAACCAAACCAAAATCTGTTTTTAAATAAACATAATATATACCATTACGAGCAGGTGACTCTTTATATTTTAATTCAAACAAAGGTTGAATTTTAGGGCTATCTTGAGTTGTTAGATTTGTTATTAAGGCTTCACGTTCATATGAGGGGTCTAAAGATCTAAATAATCTAGCTCTATCTTCTTCACTTACAGATGCGTAAACAAGTTGAGTAGCAGCCTCATCCATTGCTTTCATTTCATCAGAATTAATATACTTAGTTCTAGCACCGACAACTTTATTGTCGCTTACCCTATTGCCAATAACCATTTCATCTTCGCCAAATGTAACGTCAATCCACCTATCAAGTGATTCTTTTAAATCATCACGAGATGTTGCAGTTGACCCCAAAGCAATAGATGCTTCAAGTAAGCGTTGGCGTGTAATAGCATCAGCATCTGAATAGTTCTTAAGAATCCATTCATCTAATTTAGAATCAATAGTTACCTCTAAGCTTTTGCGTATATCCCCACCAAGCTCATTAGCATTAGATACAATTTGGCTAAGTGCTGCTTGAGGAGATTCTGCAAACCCACTCTCAGATGCCAGCATAGCTGCACCTAACCTAGCAATAGATTTGGCATCAACTCTTTTATCCATGTGCCATATTCTTAAAACATCACCATTCTTTGATGTGCCACTACCCATATTAAATAGTTGAAAAACATTATCAGAAGCTATGCCTGTTGCAGCAGCTTTTTGAAGAGCTAATTTAATTTGTGGTGTAATAATACCTTGAGAAAAATCTAGTTGTAACTGTTTACCAAAATCAGTTGCAACGTCATCTTTCATTAATAAATCTGGAGCATCAAAATTTATTGCTTGATTGGGCTGCAAACCTAATTGTTTTTTGTAAACTTCGTTTTCATAATCTTGAAGCTCTTCATTAGTAGAGTTAACAGTGTTAACGCGAACATTGCTAACATTAGTGTTAAGATTTAATTCGTTTGTAAAATTTTCAAAAAGAACTTTGTTTTGCTTAGAAATTTGATTTATAATCGTTCTTACTTCTGACTTGGCATCAAAAAAAGTTCTGGCTTCAAATAGTGCAATACCCACTTTGTATTCAGCTGTTGTTTTATCTAAATTATTTAGTTCATCTTCTTTCATCCCAAGAACAACTTCTAACCTATTAGGACTAATTCCATTACCGTTAGTTAAAGTAGATAAATTTCTATATACATTGTTTGCTAGAGAATAAGCATATTGAACCTCTAATTTAGAAACAAGTTCATTAAATTGCTTTTCATCAAAAGGCCCACTTTTGCTTTGAATTAAATCACGAGTTTCTTTTTTGGCTTTGTTTAAATCTGTTAAGCTTATAACAATCCCATCACCCGCTAAATCTTCAAAGCCCTCAACTAAAGATCTAGCCTGATTTTCAAAATCAATATCTTTGTGGGTAATACTTTGATTTACTAATTTATTATGTGCAGCATCAATCTGATCTAACCATGTTCCTATTTGTGTTGCTGAATGCTCACCAACAAGATCCATAACATACTTTCTTAATCTTATTTTAGCTGATCCAGTCTCACTTACAGACTCTAATGCTGTCATTTCGTTTATTTTAAGCTCTAAATGTTTAGCTTCAGACTTTGTTATTTCGTTTCTAGCATCTTCATTACCTTTTAACTTTAATTCTTCTCTTAAAGTGGCGCTCCACTTTTCCCATTGAGCTAATTGAGTACCAACAAGATGTTTGGGATCAATGGTTTGAAATGCTGAAATAGCATCTAAATAATTTTTAGTGTTTATAGCATGGTCAATTTCTGCTTGAGCTTCATTAAATTTTGTTGATGCAAGTGCTTTGTCATTTCTTTCTTCATCATCAGCTATTTTTTTAGCAGCAGCCTCCATTAATTCAATAGACCCAGTTTCTGGGTCTATTGCACCTTTAATACTTTTAGCAATTAAATCTTTTGCATTTGAGTCAAGAACATCAATACTTTTTAATATTCTTCTAACATTGCCAGATTTAATTCTATTAAGAGCCTCAGTGCTTCCGCTTTTTAAAAATGACTCAATGCTGTTTCCAAGAAGTTTATAATCATCAGAAGTCATTTCTTTAGTAAAACTGGCAACTAAACTATTAATAAAAGAATCAGATAAAGCAGTTATCATAATGCCTCTAGCATCTTTAGATGCTGTTTCTGGCGCACTATCTGCCCATTTTGTCCATGCAGTAATTTCTTCAGCTGGGTCTGCAAACTTAGTGCCGCCTAAAGTTTCTATAGTTGATTCTTGAGACAACATCCATTCGCTTTCCATATCAGCTTCAATAGCCTCAATAGCATTAGCACCAGTTTCAAAAGCAGAAGCCAGTTTTTCTAATCCAAGCCCATTACTTAAACTATGAACAGCAAGTATTTGCCTACGCATAGTAGAATCATCAACCATTGAAACAAATGATGGGCTTCGAATAGCAGCCTCAATAGCCTCACGCTGAGAATCACTTACAAACTTTGCACTGTTAATAAGTAAGTTTACTGTTGCACCTGCTTGATGACTTCCTATTTCATCTAAGACTTTAAAGTATTGCACCCTGTCCTTAGTAACTGCAAACTCTTCTTGTGCAGCAATTTGAGCATCTTTAGCATGTACTGATAACTCGATAATTGACTCTGGAGTAACAGACATTGCTGTACTTCGCTCTAACTCACGAAGTTTTCTATATGTATTAAATTTAGCAGCAGCTTTTATATTTTTTAATCTTTGTTTTTCAGACTCAATTTCAAGAGTTGTTCTTGTTTTTGTAAATATCTTGCCACCTTCAGTTGCAATATATTCTGCAAAGCGACCACCAGCTGCCTTGTCCATTCCCTTTAAATATTCACTATACATAGTGTCATATGTATTTGGATCAGGGTATTTTTTAGCTATTTCAATAGACTTACTTTCCAACTCTTCTAGCATTGACTCATTAAATCTACGCTCTGCTACTTGGTCATAAGCTTGTCGTGCCACTAAACCAAACTCTCTTGGTGCAGTTAAGCCGATAGGTGTGCCATTATCATCAAAAGTAATTAAGTTTTGCCTTTTAATTTCTTTAGCAAAGTTAGTGCCGCGCCTAATAGCTTCATCTCTAGCAAAAGGTTCAGCGGCAGATGCTATGCTTTGGGCAGCCCTTGATGCAGTTTCTCCAACCTGTGATGCGCCAGTATCTAAGTTAACAACACCTATTCTGCGCTGAAATGCTTGCTGTCTTTGTCGAATAACTGCCATAACTTATCCTATTTATATTTTAAGTAGCCAGACACTCCTTGGCCCATTGCTGATATTGCATTAAAGAATGAAGCACGTTGAGCATTCTTACCGCGCTCGACCTCAATCATTGCCGCTAATTTAGTTTGACCTTTTTCAAGTTCTTGCTGAGTTCCTAAAATACGCAAATCACGCATTAAAACTTTTTGCTCTGCGCCTCGAAAAGCATCAATGCTTGAATCTTCACGACCTAACATTCCAAAGATAGCATCATTAGTTGCCATTGCATTATCATACTGTTCAATCCTAGCAACCATGTTTTGAATGGCAGCAGCTTCATTAGCTATACCATCAATCTCCATTTGCTCTGCTTGTTGTTCAGCTGTACCTGCCGCTGCCCTACCTGCTTGAATTTGTCCAAACGCAGAGACTGCGCCCATTGCTAATTGTAATACTGCTAGTGGTCCTGCCATTATATTACTAGCTCCGCTACTAATCCATTTATCTGCAATGGAAGTGGCGCGTCCTGAGTTATTGTAATTTGTGGATCACGACTATACCCCATTAACCTAAACTCCTTTTTGCCAGTAAATGGTTGCTGTTGAAGTGACAAGTCATCAGTAACATTTCTAATAACTAATGCCGTTTGATTTACCTTTATAGATAAGGTTGTGTTAAGATCAACAAATACACTTCCAATAGATCTGGGTAAACCAGTAGCAGGGCCATTACTTATATTTGCATCTATAGGATTTGTTTTTAACTCTACATCAAATTTAAAACCTATTTCAGCAGAAGAAAGTGAAGCATCAACACTTGATACATTTATATTGCCACCTGACACAGTAAAGTTTCCAACAAAATTATTGCCACTTACTACACTTAATACAGCTCCATTATTAAAATCAGCAGACACATCAAACACACCAGATGAACCAGAATAGACTTTTGACATATCAGTATTAAATGTTGAATCAAACTCACAAAGAACAATTTTATTTGTTCCATCACCTAGGTTATATTCTACATTAGCAAACACACGATCATCTATTGTTACTGTAGAATGAAATACACCATTAGTAACGAACTCCACCCAACCTGCACGTTGCTCTGCTCTATTAGAATTAAATACAGCAAGTGTGCCATCATCATTTAAAACAAACACATAGCTCTCTGAACGAGACAATGCACCATAAAGTGTATTCAATTCTAAAGGCGTTTTAATAAGATGCGAAGAAACAGTAGAAATAGGATTAGCAACATACGCAGCTTCACTGTCACTAAACAAATATTCTCTTACAATTTGCCCACCCTTTTGAACAAACAAAGTTGCACCATCAATAGCTTGAGGTCTTTCAAAACCGCAGCCAAATGGGGTTTGTCTTCTCATCTGAGCATTAGTTGGAGTAATGGGCTGATTTTGAAATGCTGGTATATAAAACTCAGCAGATGCAGAGAATACCTGCAAGTCACGATTAGAAACAATATGTTTAATTTGTTGAATTTCACCAACAGAAGCAGTCAACTGTATTGAGTCACTGTCTTTAGCCTCACCTACATCAAAATTATAATACTCAGCAGACTTACTAAACCAAACAGAATCTGGTTGTGCCAATGAGCCAGCAAACACCAATCTATTTTCATGAAATGTAACTGCCGCTGGAAAGCCTCGAAGCGCAGAATATGATTGCTCATCCCAAGTTGTAGTGGGTGCATGAGTTGTAATATCAGGTGTACCACCACCAATTTCTGAAGCATTGGCAGAAGATCCAGCTGTAATAGTAAACTTATCATCACTTAAAACAGATGTAATCGTTCTAGCTCCATTTATTTGATTTACAGAAATACCAGCAATAGTACCAGCATTTGACACTGTGATTGAGTCTGAAGCTGAAAAGCCATGATTAGCCATAGTTATTTCTAAAACAGCAGAACCTTCATTAGATTTTACAGAGTTTGCAAGCAAAGTAACTTTAAGTGTATCAAGTATATCACCAACAGCTACGGTTGAGTTTGTTACAGAAGTAATTTCTATTTCCAAACCATTATATCTTACGGTTGTGCCAATATGTTTTGATGGGCTAGAAGTATCCCAATACGCAGTGCTTGTAGTAAGTGTTGCTCCAGTTCCACTTGTTTTACTTACATCAAGAGTTGTTCCAGCTGTTTGAAATTTAAAATAAGGTTGATAAACTTTAGAAGCACTTAAGTTCTGGTCAAACCTAAATGACTCAACTTGAAATGAAGTTAAACCTGTTCTAACAATTTGCTGTGGAATAAATGTTGAATGTGCAAGAAACATAACATCACCAGCTTGAGCATATGTAACCTCATGCAAATAAGTATCTGTAAATTTTAAAGCTGCACTGTCAACATCTTGTGTAATTGTTTGGATTAAAGAAACAGAGCCGTCAACAGGACTTATTCTAAAAACTCTTATCTTTTGATGCTCAAGAGATATAATATATTGCTCATCATCAGAAAAAATAAAAGGTAACAATCTACATTGCTGAACCTTATTTGTGTCTATTGTTGTATCAAACTGGTATATTTTTTTAAGACCAGATCTTTTAACTACACCACCCTCAGATCTTAGAAAAAAGTTTTTAACACGCTGTGCTGATTGATTATAAATTGGCGTGTCTGTTCTTGAATAAAGAGAAGGACTTACCTCACCAAAAGCAAAGTTTGTAAGTGGTACTCTAACCTTCTGCATTATGTGCGCCTATTTACAATAAATCTATTGGTTGTGAGTTTCCGTGTTGTTTGTTGTTGTGCATCTAAGTTTCTTGCCCTCACCATAGAAACAGTTGCTTGTTGTGACATAAGTTGAGCAAGATTTTGATCTCTTGCCAAAGCAGCTGCAAACACAGATGCTAATTCATACTCAACAGCAACAGTAAAATATGAAGGCCAATCTTGCTCATTAGCACGATAGGTAAAATCTAACACAAGCTCAGAAGTTGATGATTGGTCGCAAAACAATTTATCACCATAAGTCTGATAATCTATTGGTGTGTCATTCACAGTAACAGTATGTGTCATTAGCCAACCGCTAGGAAGTTGATATGCAGCATCAAATCTTCCAGTAGGTGCAGCAGTTAATCTATTAAGAACAGCTTGGTTTGTAGCAAATCTCCATCTAGTATTTACAAGAGATGATCGAGCAATGTCTTCATACATGTTTGAAGCAATTAACGCCTCATTATTACCATCATCAAAAGATGTAATAGGCTCTGCACCAATTAATATAAGAGCGCGACTACATACATCTATTGGTGAGCTTGCTGGTGTGCTGGAAACTGCCATATAAAATCCTCAAAGAAAGGTGGGGCCGAAGCCCCAACCTATTAGTCGCCATCGGTTTCAGCTACTGCCGTACCATCAGATACGTCAACAACAGTACCAGTATTTGATAGAACAGTACAAAAGTTTGTTGTCGGAACATTAGTATCGCGAACGATAATTAAGTCACGAACATCAAGCATGTTTGCTGCACTATTAAAATACCCAGCAGTGTTTACTGTCGCAATAGCATCAGCAGATGTATACATCCACAAGCTACCGTTTGAATCACCACCGACCCGAGTTAGTCCACTTGAAGCAAAAGCCATTTTCTAACCCTCCTAGTTATTATCTAGCAGTTCGTATACACCGTTGTCATCAATGACAACAGAACCCATTGACATCATTGATGTCGCTAGGTGCGATACTTTTTCTGCTACATAGTTTACTTCGGTCTGAACATCAGAGTTCACACCCAATCCAACTGCTCTCATGTGGTAAACAAAGTTTTTACCACCAGCTACAGCTGATGTTGAAAAGATCTTGAAGCCCAAGAACTCTTTCATTGTCATACCGCCAGCAAACGGTAAGTTTTGTGGTCCAACAAAATCACTTGAAGCAAATTCATTTATATTAAATAAATCTGCAAATCCAGCAGGAGACATAGCAATATAGCGTTGCCCATCTTCTGGAATACTTGCTGTTCCAAATGTTTCAAAAGCTGATAGTAAGTCTGCTTTTTCAACGGCAGATGATGTATCGTGAAGTGCAGTTGAGTTTGCACCAGCATCCATAGCTGTTGTGATAAGCTCATCTGTCTTACGACCCAAAGCAGCAGCAGCACTCTCGGCAATAGCTTGGCGCTCGTTGATGTTTGTTTTCAACTCGTCAAGTTTGTCGATATATTCCGCTGCATAAAAGTCAGCCATTGTTACTTCCACATTAGTATGTGCAAGTTCCATTGGTGTGACATTACCGTTGCGTGATTTAGTTGAAGCAGTTCCAGTACCTATTTTCTGGAATCTTGCTGTGTTGCCTGTCACATTCGTAGAACGAATGGTATTACGCAGTTTTGAACCCATGCGCTGGTATGCAAGATGCACATCGGTCTCAAACTGTTTAATAAAGGCTTGGTCTATTGTATTAGCCATTTTACAGTTCCTAAGTTAAGTTTTGTTTGCATCTTGGGTATCCGCTTTACATCCTCAACGAAGGTATCCAAATGGGCTTCTCAGTGCATTACGGGCCTTGATGCTTCATGTGAAACATAATTTTTACCAGAATTGCAACGCACAAATTCAATATATTGTTGTTTTTTCCACTCAGAAGTCCCAACAGGCTCAAAACCTAGCCATGCTGCCCAGTTTAACATGGCCTCATATCTAGCATTTATTGTCATTGTCATCATGCCGTATGTCTTGTCAAAGAAAGAAACTAGCATTTTTGAACCTCTAGCAAGAACTTTAAAATTATTTTTTAACTTAGTAGAAAACAATGCAAACATTTGAGGATGTTCTTCATCAATATAAACCCCACCAACAAATACTATTTCCCCCTCACCATCTCTAACTAAATAAACTTCAGCCTTTTCTACAATCTCCATAAGCGCATCCATTATATTTGTATGGCCTAACTCTATAAGCTCCCGAATATTTTCTGGATGAATAACGTGTATAAACTCATATACATGTTCTTCATAGAAGGGCGTAAGATAATACGCCCCTCTTGTCATAATTTTAAGCTCTTCCATATAGCTTTTGCCATCCCTCATTAATCATCTTAACGTAGTTAGCATCTTTGTTAAAACCACTATAACGCTCATCTCTCATCATCTCTGTTAATTCTGCTTCAGTCAAGTTTGCAGAAACAACACCCTGCTCTCCAATAACAGGATCTTGCATTTGAGACATCATAGCTTCCAAAGCAATAATGCCATCAGCACCTTCACACATACGCTCAATGGCTGGCATTGCCTCTTCGGGGAAAAACTTATTAGCAAATAAAGATGCAGCTTCTATTCGAGCTTCAGCATTATCACCAAGCTGTGCAGCTTCAGCTTCCATATCTTGCTCTGGGCCAAGACCATCCATATACATCTCAATGCCCTTATGAAACTCACTATGAGTGTATCCATTTTCATGGCAGTGATCTGCCCATTTTTGCAAAAGATCACTATCACCAGCTTCCTCTGGGTCAATAAAATCAGGTAATTCATACTCACCTGCTGAGGAAGGTACACCTTCAGATGCTTGCTCATTTAGCTCATCCATAAGACGAGTGCGTATATCATCTTCTTTTTCGCCTAGTTTTGATTCTAAAGCTTTATATGCTTTTCCTAAATCAGCTGGGTCGCTAAATTTTTCTGGAAGCCATTCTGGTCGATCACTAGCTTCTGTTGACTCTGTAGATTCTTCTACTGGTGCTTCTGTTGCTTCACTTACTTGTGCTTCTTGTTCCATTATTTTTTACCTTATGTGCATGTAAAATACGATTTTCGATAAGACCAACAATATATCGCTGGCCCTCCATATGACGTAATTCTTCTGTTGTAACATTTGGACCATTTACCATTTCAATAGTAACTGACCTAAGATATTTTAATACTGCATTCCCTGTTGCAGTAGTAAACAAACTAGCAATATTTTGGCTAATTTCTTCATCTTTATTTTGTGGGCGTTGAATACCATCTATCCCCACATTTATTTTTTGGCTCACAAATCACTCCGTTGGTTGTGGTTCCTGAGCCTGACTTTGCTGCATTTGCTGCATTAATGCAACTATTTGTTCACGTTCTTTTGCATCTCGAACTAATGTATCTGGCACACCAAACTTCTTAGCAAGGTATGTTGAGGTTTCTTCTGAGTTAATTAATAGCTGCATTGACTCAGGGCCAAAAGCATTTTGCTGCACTTCTAAGAAGCGTGTAACTGCACTTATGTCTTGATTAGCTTGCGCTTGTGCCAATGGAGATACAGATCTAATTTTAACCTCTCTACCATTAATAGTTGGAACTTCAAGACGACCTTGTTTTTTAAGAATATAAACAACTCTTTGTAAAACAGGCTGCACTAACTCAACTTGCAATCTTCCAAATGCTGCCCCAATGCGCCTTGATAGATCTGCCATACGCTCTGCAATTTCTGTTGCAGATGCTGGCGTTCGATTAGGATCGCCAAGCATATCATTATATAAAGCACGTTTTATATTACTACGCATGTCACCAAGAACAAGCTGTGCTATATCAAATCTACCAGCGGCTTGTATTGGCTGCAAACCAGCTGAACCCATAGCTTTAGGAATTATTGTTCCAGGGACTAAATTAATTGTATCAGGATTAATTACCCCATCATCTTCCATTTGATAGATGCCAGAGATAGCCATTTGAGCATTCTCAAGTATCATCTGAACTGTAAGATTAGTTGTTTTAATTGCACTTAACGCATTAAATAATGGGCCTCTGCCATACACCTCACCAGCGCATTTAGACCACCGAAAACAAATAAATGGATTTGACCCAATGCCTGACATGTTACGCCGCATAATTACTGATTTAGTTGATAAACAAATACCGTAATGAATATAAGCATCTTCATTTATTCTTGAGTAATCACGACAAACTATTTCAAGAACTGTTGTTGTTTTGTCAGACTGATTGCTCATCAGTGACATTAACTCATCATTAAATGTGCCATTAGGATAAAGCATTTTAAGTTGGTCAAAGCGTATATTTTTACGCTCACGAAATACATGATCTATTCTATCATCAGGCCCAGTGTCTAGTATGACATGAGGTAACGGTATTGCGGAAAAACGTATAGGATTTATAGCATCGCCTTCTTCGCATACTAAGACACCAGTACCAACTGCTAAGTCCATAAAGGACTCATGCACCTCTTGTGCAAAGTTTGAGTTTTGAAGAACTTCAAAAACATATTCAGTAACTTCGTCTAACTCATTATTAACGCCATCGCGCTCATCTTTGGGAACTTCAGATCCAGCAGTAAGGTCTGCCCATCGAGCAAAGTTTGGAACAAGCCCAGACTGAAGCCTTGATGCAAACTCTTGAACACCTACAACGGCTGTCTCATCAAAGATCTTATCATCTCTTCTTTGACCAGACACTTCATAGAAAAATGATTCGCGCTGCGGTAACGCAAACTCATAGCATTCTTCGAAGACATCAACAAAGTTTGTACGCTTTGCTTTTGCTTGCTCATACCGTTTAAGATATTCCTTTGCTACTGGATCTTTAATCATTATGTAAACCTGCTAAAGTACCCAGCACCGCCACCGCTTCCAGAAAGTAAACTTCTTCGACCTCTACCTTTTCTTAATGAACGCCTTCTAATCTGCGCCGCAGAAGGGCCTCTTTGTTCAGCTAATCTAGTTCCAGAAGCTGTAAGCTCACCCATTTTTTCAGACATAGCAACAGCGTCAGATTGTTTCTTTTCTGCTGCTGCTTGGCGATCTAGCTCTGCTTGTCTTAATGCTGCTTGCTCCTGTTCTTTTTTTAAGGCATCAGCATCCGCTTTAGCTTTACGCTCTGCTTCTAATTGTTTTTCTCTAGTTTCCATCAAATCAATATTAGCTTGTTCTTTGGCAGCTGATGCTGTACTTTCTTGTTTTTCAAGCTGTTCATCTATTTTTGGATTACGTTTAGGTCTTCCGCACATAATATTTCTCCTTTGTTATTTCCCTAAAAGCAGAGAAAAATAAGTTTTGCAACGCACAATTACATACGCCCCCAAAAACCTGATCTTTTTAAATTAGTTTTTTGCTTAGAAAATACATTAAAGCTTCTGGTTGCAACAACAGGTTTTGCAGGTCGTTGATTATTCATAAGGGCGCGACCCTCACCTGCGCCTAACATCATATATTGTAAGGCATCGTGAATGTGAGAGTACATATTTTTATCAGGTTTATCAGCATATCGCTCACCAGATACTTCCATACGCTTATATTGATACCCACCCTCAAAACCTTTGATTAACTGTTGGCATCTTCTATCAATTAAAAATGCTGGTTTGCCCTCAATCATCTTAGTTAGCTGGGAAGAGACAGCTTCCAATCGAAGATCTACAGAGTTTGAAGGGGCTGGGAATGCCCTCAAACCAGCACCGCGCAAGATATGAAAAGGTGTACTTTCGTCCGTCTGCGCTCTAAAATCCCCAGCAGGATCGCCATATATGTAAACCTCAGATGCTTGGGAAAATCGGGAGGAAATTTCCTCACGCAACACCTCGGCAAACCTAACAATCCCCATATCAAAAGCCACTATCTCGGACTGGACGAGCCAGCGACCTCTGATTTTTTGTCCAAGAGTGGCAGCTGGAGTCAACCCAAAGTCCAAACCAACGTATAGTGGTGCGCCAGCGGCTACCGCTACTTCTTCTTTGGCTATGTGTACTTCTGCAGCGAACATTGGGTATATCGGCTTTCCATCTTGGATAGCTCCTAATCTATTCATAACATAGACATCAATCCAGCTTTTTGTTTTACCCCTTATTAAATTAGGATAATAACCCTGCAACATGTGCTGTTTATTCTCAGCATCTTTATTTTGGTTATAATCTTGTATTTCACCCTCTTCATCTTTCACTTCGAGCATTGCTGGAGGTTGTGTAAAGAACTGCCAGTTGTCAGGCTTAACCAACATCTTTGCTTGTTCTCTTGGAATATGATCTGGAACTGGCACTTCGCCAGACATAATAGGCCACCAGTGATCTTCTTCTGGTGCGTTCGTATCTGCAATTACACCTGTCCAAGAAGGGCCACCATCACGCATTGAAGGATAACGACCAACACGCATAGTACAAGCATCAATAATAGACTTTGGTATTTCTCTTGCTTCATTAATCCATATCCCTGTTAGCTCTAAAGATAGAAGCTTCTTCACATCTTCGGGCCTATCTAATGCTAAGAAGATAACCTCAAGTTCTATTTCACCTTTTTTGATGTTATGGGTGTAAGGGACTGACCAAGTGAATCTTCCCCATTCGTTTTCTGGAAACCAGTCAAGCCATGTTTTAATAGTTGTAGTTCGTAGCTGTGGGTTTGTGTTTCGTATAATAGCCCATCGTGACTTTCGCTTTCCGTCTGGCCCTTTCTTTTGCTCCAAAGATCTTCGAAATACTTCAACGCAACACCCCACTGATTTGCCAGATCCTACTGGACCTCGAATGCCACGAAAGAAAGTATTGTCTTTCATAAAGCTTTTAAGGACAGTGCCATCTGGCTTGTATTTAAAATTAATCACCTCTAGCTTTCCCAACAAGGCCACTTAGTCTTTTCGACATAGCAGTTGCTTCAGAAGGCGACTTAAATATTAAATAGTCTTTTTTCTTTAACGCTTCTTCAAAAGCGTCTCTGCTAGAAAGTTTTGTTAATTTACCATCAATCATTCGTATTGTCGGAACTAATATTTCTTTTCCTTCATATTCAAATGATGTGGTTCTCATTGTTTCATTATTTTTAGTCGTTGCTGTAGATGGGTTTAATGCTCTTCTTAACCAAGATGGAACTTTTCCATTAACAGCTTTAGGCAATTTATTAATAAGACTATCAGCCATTATCTTAACCCCTTGTCTACTCCAGACTTAATCATCTTCTCGACTGCCTCTGGCCCAATGTTTTCTATCACATTGTCTAGCATTTTGTTTGTCACAAAAGACTTACCATGCTTCATATCAAAGTATTGAAAGTGTACCTTCTTAACAATCCTTCGAAGCATAGTAAGCTCTTCTGACTTCAAAGTATTTACAAAGCTCACTGTTCGTAAGCCTCATTAATATCTGGCGTAGAAGGATCGTCTGCTTTCAATCTGCCCTTAGTATCTCTAGCACGTTTCTTCTTTACCTGCTTTTTAGGTTTTTCAAGTATACTACTTAAAGATTGACCAATAACCCATACAAGCCGTTTAGATTCAGCCGTTCTTGTTTTACCTGTGTATGTAGTTCCAGCAAGCTCATGAGTTTCCCCATCATAATGTGTACCACTATTTGCAATCAACCAGCCCATAATTAACTCCTATATTGTTTTACTTTCCTAGCAATCTTTTTCGGTTGAGCCACAAATTGCTTACCCTTAGCCTTACCCTTTCGTTTAGCTCTGGTTGTAGCTGCATATTCAGCATCACTAAGAGAAGCAATAGCCTTGCTAGGTAAGTACCGTTCACCTGTCTCACTAGACTTTTTGCCAGACTTAGTGCGCCACTTCTGCTTTCCCCAATTAAGCAAAGATTTTTGTGATGACTTCATGTTTCTCAAGTTCTTCTATCCAAATAGTCCCAGCGCCAAGGTCATCGACCCTGCACTCAAAATTTATATTATGGATTTGAAGTTCTCTTACAACGCTCACCATAATACTAATACTTGCAAACTCTATTCTCATCGGTATCCTCCACCCTTAGCTTTATATTGTTTGGCAAGTAACTGCGCTTTTCGAGCAGACCACTGACCAGCAGCCGTACCTTGTATAGCCCTTGCCTTTATTCTTTTAAACAAAGTCTTTCGCATTGTAGGCTTTGTATAATTACCAGCTGCATTAACTGCCATTTTTACTCTTCTCAAATATTAAATTTTGAACTCTAACCAACTCTTTAGTTAGTTTTTTATACGTTGGGTTCTTCATCATTTGCTTTTCTCTAGCATCAAGCAATGTGTTCATAGCTTTGCCAGTAAGCTTCTTTAAAAGACTTTTATTCTTATAAGTAAACCTGTCACCATCAGCACCAGCTTGTTCAACAACGCCAATACCAGAAGCGTCCTCAATAACCTTAATACGCTTCTTTAGTGTCGAAGCCTGTTTTTGCAGAGAAGAAAGAGTATTAGGCATTATGTACCAACTTTCTTTTGTGCCATCTTATGAGCAGCACCAAATGTAGACCCTTTAAGCATTGCGGTTCTCATTACCTTCATATGCTTAGAAGTATGATGCTCACTATGACGCTTCATAGTTTCCTCCTGACGCTTGGTTAGTTTCAACAAACTCTTTTTCTTCTTAGCCATCTTAATAAGAACTCTTGGACTTCGCTTTCAATATCTTTCTTTTCAATGCTGGCGGCAATGTCTTTTGCTTGGCACTTAACATTGTTTTCTTTTTCTTGGCTGGTCTTCCAACCTTATCACCATACGTCCCTTTACCCATTGGCATTATGCTGTTCCTTTCTTAGCTTTGTTTCTTCGACTTATTGCTCTGGCCTTTGCCTTTGCGTCCGACTTGCTTGATGCCCCCCACGCTTTTAGGCTGAGAAGAAGACGCGTTGGTTTTCCCTTGCTGTCCCTTTCTGGCCCCTTCGCTCCCCCCATCCTTGCTAGAAAGCTTGCCCTTCGAGGATTGTCTCCGCTTCTTACTGGGGCTTTTAGTGTTCCCCCCTTGTAACTTGCTCGACCCTTTGCGTTCAATCCCCCCTTCGGGTTCTTGCCCTCTTTCCTCTGCCAAGCTGGAGTCTTTGCCATTCCACCATCTCTTTAATAAATTAAACATAATTCACCTTTACACTAATAAATTATTTTTTCAAACACACAAACCTTTTTAAGAAAAAATAAGAGGGAAAGACTACTAGCAACTTTGTGTGTCGCGTTTTTTGACCCCCTGCCACCCATACCATCGTTGCCGACAGCGTATCGCCTAGGAAGTTAACTCTGAGTGACGTGATGGCTGGAAGCCATGTAGGAACGAAGCATATGAGCGCGGTAGCGCACTACCTACCCAAGATCAATAGACACACGTATGTCCCCTGCCACCTGCACCTGAGATCTATCGATAGGTTTAAACCCAGCCCTATCAAGTATATCCTTACTAGCCTCTAGCTGGACATACTCACTCTTAGCTCCCGAAGCCAACTTCAGGACTTTACTAGCAGCTATCGTAGCATTCATTCCCAACTGTTCTGACACCCGTTGCATCATGTACTGTTGCACATGTGGTTGGCGTAAGGCCTTGGAAGCACTCACTCTTCCAGACTCGCCCTCTGCATAACCCGCTTCTCTAGATGCTTGAGTGACACTACAACCTAAGGCTACGAGTGTATCAACCAAGCGAGTCTGTTTGTCAGTCAATTTCTTACTATTCATAAGGTTAGTCATTGTATCCTCTCTAGGCCCCCCTCTCCCTCTCTCCCCCCACAATAACCCGATTGACTGACAACTTGTCAAGTAGTGACGTAGCGTCACAAGTATCAAGATTGGCTAATTAGGGGGTTGACCCCTAATGATCCAAGCG
>Ga0098042_1000436_pt1 | contig 16236 bp, 6 predicted proteins | sample 9_EtaG_FD_75066 | JGI IMG/M metagenome (GOLD analysis project Ga0098042, IMG submission 75066) | Marine viral communities from the Subarctic Pacific Ocean - 9_ETSP_OMZ_AT15188 metaG | ecosystem: Environmental > Aquatic > Marine > Oceanic | place: Pacific Ocean | collected 2015-01-10
ATCAACACCACTTCTTGCGCTATGTAGCCAAGCATTGGCTTGCTAAGGTTGAGTACCTAGAGGACGGGTTTGCAGATGTAGGCTACTCGGAAGCCAGTCAGCGTTTCCGGCTTAACAGCAAAGGCAAGATTTCATTTAATGTTGGTATTGCTCAGCGTATCTCAGAGGCATACGGGTATGATCCCATCTCTGAATGGGTAGAAGCAAACAACTCTATCCACTACACATCTTTGGCACTGGAGCAGGGATACAGTGTAGACTTCGCAACACAAGAGTTCTTGTCGCCTGATGGTGCAGTGGTAGCAAACAGCGTTGACGTGTGGCGAGAGGTAGTAATACCAGAAGTCTTATCGGATTACGTGGCTGCAAAGCGTGATGAGCTACCTGCGCAGTGGTGTCATAGCGCAGTAATAGGCTTCGACTACTACCAGAACAGTAAGAATTTATGGATTCATAGCTGGACAAATTTCTACCCTATTCACTTGTCTACAGATAACCCATACTCTTATAACAATCTTATAGGTAGTAACCAATGGCTTGACATGTCTATTGGTCTTGTTAGCGGTTGGCGAATTACTCGCAGTCTAGGGATTTTTGGTGAAGGCACCTTTCATCGGTATTGGAACCGGGAGTGGCATATGTTTTCGGTTGGTGTTAACTACGTAATCTATTAATTATGAGCAAAGAGTTGAACGAGGATACAAGCTTTTCTATAAGCATTAAGACACTCATGGGTATAGGTGCAGGCATGGCGGCTGTAATTAGTGCATGGTTTGTATTGCAAGCAGATATTGAAGAGGCGAAAAAGCTGCCTGTACCACCAGATCCGGAAATCACACGGATGGAGTTTGATATGAAAGACAAGCTTGTTCGCCAGACAATCATGTCTACTCAAGAAGACGTAACTGAAATTAAACAAGACATCAAACGGATTGAGGAGAAGATTGATGACCTAAGAAAATAATATCATGAAATTCTTTACCGCATTTTTCGCTACATTTGTTATCGGAGCTGTAGTAATTTCTACGCCTTCGGTAGATTATACCGAAAACTTATATGACGGTCTTTGCGTTGTTGAGTTCAATGCAGACTTCAATAAGCAAAACAGTGTGCCGTGGATAGAGTCTCTTACAGACTGCAACGGTCAGCGCGTAGATATTGCAGCACAGCCCGATAAACAGACAGAACATCAAATTGTAGTAGTACCCACCATTATTATTTTTAATGAAGGTGAGGAAGTCAAACGATATCAAGCTAACATCATGATGCAGCTTGAGGTCGATGCAGCAACCATTCAAAATGACATCGATGAAATTATAATGAGTGACTTCTAATGGCAACCAAAAAGCGCAAATCGAACCCAATCCGTCGAACGACACGGGGAAAGGGAGCCAACTACCGCTCAACAAAAAGCGGTGCGGGAATGACTGCAAAAGGTGTACGTGCATACCGAAAGGCAAATCCAGGCAGTAAGCTTAAGACAGCTGTCACTGGTAAGGTTAAGAAAGGTAGCAAGTCAGCTAAGCGTCGTAAATCGTATTGCGCACGGTCATTAGGTCAACTCAAGCGGTCTAGTGCAAAGACTCGTAACAACCCGAATTCAAGAATCAGGCAAGCTCGCCGCCGCTGGAAGTGCTAATGAAAAAGTTTAATGGACATCGGTGTGAACGTCGTAACCTAACTGATCTGCTACTTGGTACTGGACCAGATGGGAAGAAGCGTCCTAAGCCAAAAGCAAAGAAGCGTCCCAAGAATTTTACTCTTGAGCCTGCTCGTAATAAGCGTTATCTGGGCGGTCCTTTTGAAGACCCAGGCGCTCAGATTAATCAAGAGTACATGAATTTCTTGCAGCAGCAGCAGGCAATGAACATGTTGCAGCCGCAGAGCAATATCAATTTTGGTATGCCGGCTTTAGGAACATTCAGCTCTGCGCAGATGCCTATGATGGATAGAATCTTTGGAGAGCAAGTAGACATGTCTGAGTTAGCTCCAGGAGAAGTAGCAAGTGCTATGCAGGCGAACAACCTACGCCAAGGTAAAATTGCGTTGGGTAGCGCTGCTGCTTCTACAGCAGGGCAGTTCATTCAAAATAGTGAATTGGCACAGGGAGAGGGTACTAGTGCTGATTTAGCAACGGGTGCTGGGGGTGCGCTTTCCGGGTTGGGCATGGCTCTACCATATGCTTCCATGATTCCTGGAGTAGCTCCATTTGCTATTGTAGGCGGGGCTATTGCAAGCGTATACAAGAAGAAGGCGGCAGAACAGAAGGCCAACCGCGATATGCGTAAGCGCTTGATTGAGGAAAACAAGCTTCGTCAAGACGCGGCAATCGACTACACAAAACAAGTGCAAGAGATGTATGACCCCCAGGGCCAATATGTAGATAGTTATATGGCTAAGCATGGAGGTCCTATGGGGCAAGAGGACTACGAGACTGAGGGAGGAGAAATGATGATGGCAAGTCCTGCTGATCCGCCGATTGGATTGGCAAATGGAGGTTATAACAAAATGAGTAAGAACCTTTACAAGGCAGTTGGTCCAAGGCATGAGCGTGGAGGTATTCCTACTGCAGGTGCTACTGAGGAGTTTGTTGACGCACAAGGGCAATCGCATGACAGCCCGTATGTGTTTAGTGATGCAAAAGAAATGCGATTTGATGCATCACAAATTTTATCTATGATTTCATGAGCCGGCGCAAGAAAAAAATGATGACCCCTGCCGCTGTTGCAGAACAGCTGGCTACGTATATCGCAAAGCAAGAAAAAACTTTGCAGCGGTATCCTGTAGGTCCGCTTGCAAATACTGCAAAAATGAATCTGATGAAGGGCAAGAAAGCTTTGGCTGCTCTTCAAAATCAGAATGAGGAGATGCGTGTGGGCATGGAGTCGCAGCAGGGACAACAGATGAACCTTGGGGGCAACCCAACTGGTGTTGCTGATAGCTCGTTTGGCATTACGGGAGCACAGCAAGCTATGGTTGACACCTTAGCTTCTGAGTATGGCATGAGTCCTGCTATTGCTGCTGCAGTAGCTGCTGTGACTCAAAAGGAAAGCGGTGGATCGGGGACTAAAACAGAAACCGATTATAGCAAGACTTCTAATGAGCGTATTAGAGGCGTAAATACCCGCTTCAAAAGGAAGTTTAAAGACATGTCAGATGAGGATCTGACCGCACTAAAAGCTGACCCAGAAAAGTTTTTTAACTATGTGTACGGGGATTTAGAGACAAACTCTGAGGAGGGAGATGGCTATAAGTACCGGGGTCGAGGACTTGTACAGGTTACTGGTAGAGACAACTATGCTCGTGTAAGCAAGGCCGTATATGGAGACGAGAAGGTGTTGCTTGAGAATCCCGATTTGCTTTTGGATGACTCGGTTGCTGGTGCAGCGGCAGCATACTTTACAGCAGAAAGCGGTAAGGGGGTAGAGGGGTATGTAGACTTTGATTTGAACACTCCTGACCCAACTCCTGAGCAAATCCAACAAGTTCTGAATGGTACGTATGCTGTAGTAGCATCCGGTGGTACACTGCCGAAATCGACTGCTCAAGATCCAGTAAAGATGGCAGAGACGTATGGTCAGTACAGCTCAGCTATGCCTAAGATGCAACAGTTTGCACAACAAGCTGTACCGTCTGCTTCAGTATCACAACCTGCGGCAGCTCCTGATCCGGGCTTAATGAATACTCCTGACTTTATGCTAAGCCCTGAGGCGCAGCAAGAAAAGGCTTCTGTACTTGGGCAAGATGCAGCAGCTGTACCAGAAGCTGCGGCTACACCACCTGTTGCTCAAGCTGACCCGGAAAGAGCAGGACAGTTCTCTGCTCTCGGAGACCTTGATTTCAATGGTGCCCAGTCTACGGCAGGAACAGCTGATTTGATTGGGGATGTCAGCTTTGCACGTAATGAGTATGGAGACTACAATGTTATCCACCCAGAACGTGGCAAGTTTGTTGTCCGTCAAGGGGATTGGAATCCTAATGATATTGAAACAACACTAAACTCTGGCATACCGTATGATGACGCGGTTGATGGGCCTGCAACGAATAGTGATAGGTTGGGGACTTTAGTGTCTCCTTTGACTGATGATACTCAGTTCAACATGCGGTTGGAGGGAGAGGCACGAGGTATATCATCGCGTTTAGGAGTTGCTAACTCTGGTATGGGTAAAAGCTTACGAGATGTAGCAAACCTGGTAGCAGAGCAACGAGGTATCAAGCCGGTCAAGACAACTACCCGGCGTATGATGGGTGATATGGGTAAGTCGTTTACGACGACCGTACCAGATCCTCAAGACCAAGCTCGCTATGATCGTGAGATGGATGAAATCTATGGTGAGATTGCTGCTAATCCTGGAACATACAAGTTTCAGGATAAGGTACAGCTCCCTATGATTAACCCAACCGAAGAGGAGCTAGAAGAGCTGAGAGCGGATGGTTGGACAATCGAAGACAACACGATTTCTAGTGTCATTATGCCCGGTGCGGTAATGGCGACTAAACTGGAAGAGCACGTAGGCGTTGGGGGCTATAGTCCAATGAGTGACTATGTGGCATATGCTACTAATGATCCGGACTATCAAAACCGGTATCAGAATCGTCAGCAGACCCGGGGTCTCGTTGGCAATCTGATTGCGCCCGGAAATATTGCAGGGCCAGTGCGTGCTGCTGCAGTATCTCGAGGTACAGCGGCACTAGGAAAAGGATTAGGGGATGATGCTGTTAGAGCAATACAAGCAGGCGATGATGCTGCTCTCCAACTTGCTGTTGGTCAGGAAGTAAAAGCTCTTGGTCAGGGTCAAAAGATGCTACCACAGGGTAGTGCTGGTCCTGCAGTCAAGGGTGTTTCTGGGATGAAGTTCAAGCCTGGTACTGGGGCACAAGGCCAACCAGTAACATACACCCCAGCAAGTAATGCAGCAGGCCGAACAATTGACATTACACCTGTAGCAACTACGCAACGTGGTGCTCTGACAGCACGACAACAGGTTCAACAGTCGGGCGTTAACGTATTGGATGATGGTGCTGGAGGCATTCTTGGTGTGCAGCGAGGGCAGTTTAGAATGCCAGCAGGTAGTGCGGGAGGAAGAGGCGGGCAGTTTGGCGGTATGCAACCTGGAGGATTGTCTCTTCCTGGCTCACGTTTGCCGGCTGTTCGTAATGTCGGCTTGCAGACTACCCGTCAAAGCTCCACAGCACTTGGTCCTGTAAATCCAATGACAGGGTTGCCTGCACGATCTGCATTGCAACGAGGTACTATTGGCCTTGCTGATGAGGCTATGGGTTCTATCCCAACCATTGAACGTGCTAGTGGTATCGGTGGTAACATCTTTACGCGTACGCCTTTTGCTTTGGAACGTTTAGGTGTGGTAGGTGCTGAGACTTACTTCCCGCGTTTTGATGAACGTATCTTCCCAGAGGGCCAAGAGGTGGGTCAGACACCTGTGCCTCCAGTTGTTGACTCAGATGGCGATGATGTGCCAGATATTATTGATGGAGATGGAGGAGAAGGTACTCCAGGTGAGGGCACTCCACCAAACAAGCGAGATGAAACTCCTGTAGATAAGACAGAGCTAACTGGTCCTGATACCTACAATATTGACATGGGTAATGCAGCAGCACTTATGGGTGTACCTGCTTTGGCTAGTTTGGCAAGTGCTGGTATTCAGCGTCGAGCATTGAATCAGATGCAGGCTCCTACTGCTCCTGTGCTAAATCAGATTCCAAACTTTGATTACCGTAGCAATGTGGGGCAGCAGCTGATGGATGCGCGTGAAGCATCACGAGCTGCAGGGCAAAACACAAACTTACAGGGTACTCAGCAAGCCGCACTTGCACAGAGTTTGAATGTACAGCGTATGCAGCAAGAAACACGCATTCGCCAAGGAGATGAAGCCATGCGTCAGCAGGCACTTGATCGTTATAACACAGGTGCTACTCAAATGCGGCAGATGAATAATGCAATGATTAATCAGTATAACCAAGACCGGACTAACTTTGATAATGCTATGACTCAAGCGCAGGCTGCAGTTAGTCAGCAACCATTGAACGTCGTCTCCGGTGTAGCACAAGACTACTTGAAGAATATTTATCAAACCAATATGGCAAACACACTTGAAGGCATTGGTCGTCAGTTTAACACAGGCAACATTGCTGGACAGAATCTTGGTATGCAGCAAGGCAACTTGGTGCCTGTAACCAACTCGCAAGGTGCCATCATCGGTTACCAACAAGCACCGCAATAATGGCTGTTTACTTACCTAAGATTCCCAAGTTTGTAGAGTACCGACCAAGTATGGTAGGGGTACCTACAACTGCTGTTGCGCGTATGTACGACCGTCTTGACAGAGATGCATTGCGTACACAAGGCGCTGCTACAAAGATGAAAACCGCTTTAGCTGAACAAATGGCAGGAGCGGTAGATGGCGACAAAGCTTATTTGCAAGGTCTCTACGATAGTGTAGATCAAGCAATTACAGCAGCTTCTAAAGACAATAATCTGCCAGGATACTCGCGTCAGATTAAAAGTATGGTCGCTAATATGATGGGTGACCCAACATTTGCTGCGGTACGTGATACAACAAAGCGTTCCCAAGAGGCAGATGCTGCATATCGTAAACTAGCTGCCCAGTATGGCACAGCAAACGTCATGATGGATGGCGACTTAAGTAAGAACTTTAGCACTGTTGATCCGGAAACAGGAGAAACACGCCAGTTCCAAGGCATGCCCATTCGTATTCCTGACTTTGCTGCAGCTATGGATAATGTGTACATGAAGAATGTAGATAATGTATCAAGCCTGTCAAACTTGGAAGACTACGTATACGGCGGTGGCGCAGATAGTGCATTGGGCTTTTACATTAACTCTCCAGGTGGTCGCTCACATATCAATATGATTGCACAACAAGTGTCTAGCCAAGATAGCAATGGGCAAGATGTACGCTCGTTCAACAGACTCAATGAGCAGCAGAAAGAGCGTGTGCAGACAATGCTGAATGATGAGCTGTTCAATGCAGGTAAGCGTTACCTAAAAACATCGAGTACTTCTGGTTTGCCTGACAACATGCAAGGCAAAGGAGTATTGAGTTCTGGTCAAAACCAAACGACTTTGACTGATGGCAATCCAGAGACTGAAGACCAGGTCATGGTTACGTTTGATGATCAAGTCAACAACTCACGTATCGACAATCAGCTTACGTTGATGTATGAGTCAGATAGGGACATACCGCTGTTGGATATCAGGACAGGTAAGATGCCAAAAGGCAGAAACAACGTAGTAAGTAGTTCTGATTTGGTTGGAGCTAAACTGACGGGTGCGATTGGACCTAATGGTCTGCCTGTTATTCAGTTAGAGATGAAGAAAGATGGAACGGGCGGAACGCAAACGGGAGGCTTTGTCTATACTGAAATGCAAGCAGAAGATGCAGGCACCTTGGCAGCGAACATGGGCGAGTTTAAGGCTCAGCTTTTGCAGGATGCAACAACTATGCAAAGTCGTACAAGTGCAGCACCCCTGTTTGGAGCTGCCTATGAGCCAGGCTTGCATTCATGGGCTGCTAGCGATAGTGAAGATGTATACGATGCTGCATCGATTGGACTAGAGGTACGTAAGGAAAATGGCATGTTCCATTTTTACAATAAGTCCGGTAAACACATGAAGAATAAGAGTGGTGATCCTGTCGCATTCGGCTCTATTCGTGAGGCGCAAATAGCTATCGGCAATCAGATTCTGCAAATCTCCTAAGCAATGAGTGACGACAACAACAAACTCATCCAACTCGCTGGGTTGGGTAATGTCTCTGATGATGAAATCAAGCAGAATCTACAGGGTCAGCCAAAGCCTGTAGAAGAAGAATCCGATGTCATGGATTTTGGGGAGATGGAGAACATGTTCTACAAAGACCCCGATGGCACCTTGAAGCTAGACAACCCGTATGATGCTCAGATGGGTGTGGACTTTGACCAGTTCGAAAGCCAGGGAAGTTTTCTAGGTGCATTCAATCGTGTTACAGGACTTGACGAAGGCTTTACTTACACTGGTATCGATGATACGTACAATCGTAGTCAGGCTGCACAGGGATCGCTGGAGAAGATGCGTAATGGTCTGTTGCAGTTTGTAGGAGATACCGGTATTAATGTTGCACAAGGTTTTGGTACACTGCTATATGGGCTTCCTGCAAGCATCATTAATCGTGATTTTACTTCCATTTATGATAATGCTTTCTCTAACTCTTTAGATAGGGCGCAAGAGAAGTATGACAAGTACTTTGACATCAAGCACGGCGGGGATCAAAATCTTGGACAGCGTGCTACCAATTTTATCTTTGACGACTTCCTTGGAGGTGTATCATTTGTTGCTGGTGCGATTCTGACAGAAACAGCAATGACGGCTGCAACAGCTGCTACACTTGGTGGAGCTGCTCCTGCACAGGCGGCGGCAACTGCGGGTATTGTTGCACGAGGTTCCCGTCTACTTAAGAATGTAGTTAGTGGAGGCAAGCGTGTGATTTCAGGTCAGATTGTAGATGATGCTGTTAAAGGCTTTTCTAAGCTTGGCAAAACAGCAACTGCGCAAAACGCAGCAAATGCTTTAGGTCAAGCAGGCCGTCAAGCGCTTACCAGACAAGGTATAAATACTGTAGGCCGGGTATCACGTCAGCTTGTTACTGGTGCTGGTATGGAGGCCGGTATGGAAGCTAGGCACATGATGAATGCTGCAGGCGACCAAAACAAGCGTGAGTACGAGTTGGCTAATGGTGCAGGGTCATACACTGATGAGATGGAAGAAGCCTTCCGTCAAGATATTGGTGAGTATGGCGATGCTGCATTCTTGCTTAATACTGCACTTGTTGGTGGCTCTAACATTCTGATGTTCCCTAAGCTTTTTGGTGTGGGTATGCGGAGTGGTATGAAGAGCGCTAAGTTTATTGATACATCTAAGCTGACTGCAAAAGCACGTGAAAGCTTGGCAAAGCGGTTGGGAGTAGAGGTAGGTAACCTGCCGAAACTAGTCGATGCAGCTCGTGGTACTCGTGTAGGTCGTAACCTGCGGCGGTTGACGCCAGGACAAAGTGTTGGCGCTACGGCTGCATATGAAGGTCTTGTTGAAGAGGGCGGACAAGGTCTTATCAGTAGAGGCTTTGAGGACTACATCGCAGACAAGTATGATCCTGCAAACATGCGGGATACAGAAAACTTGGTGCGGTCTATCTCCAAAGGTATCATGGGTAGCTATGGCACTGCTGAAGGACGTAAAGAGATTTTGATTGGTATGCTCTTAGGAGCTTTTGGTATACCAAACGTAGCTATTGCTAACACGTACAAAGAAGTAGGACCAGATGGTGAGACCATCACTCCTACGTTTGTTGGTGGTATTACACAGATTCGTCGTAATCAAGCAGAGCAAGATGCTCGCATGAATCGACTGATCAACTTGCATGAAGAGAATGGGGATGTCCTTGGTCAAACCAAAGCCGAGATACACAACTCTAACATCCAACGGGGCCTTGCGCGTCAGATGGATATCCATGTCAATAACAACGATATGAAGCGTGCTAAGGACACAGAGTCCGACAGCATCTTTGCTCATGCAACTAGCAAGATTGCTACTGGGCGTTTTGAGGACGCCATTGAAGAGTCAAGAGAGATTCTGAATGACATGTCTGTAGAAGACTTCCGGACACATCTGGGAGAAGCTGCAAAAGACATGACAGATGCTGAGATTCAGGCGCACAAAACCAAGGTGCACGACAAGTATGTCGAGCGCATGAACAAAGTGCGTGAAGCTCACCGTCAAGCACAAGACATCTATCGGGGAGAAGATCCTGATGTGCAGGAGATAGTGGCAAAGCTGATGTATGATACCAAAAATCGTGACGCACGTGAGCAGTATCTAGCAGAAAGCATTGCAGAGCGTATCAAAGGTGTAAGCGGGTCACAGATTGTAGATGGCACACGGCTGCAAGAGAAGCTGAAAATTACTGATCGTCAGCTCAACAAGCTCAATGAGATTGAAGAGGCACTTGCTGCAGAAGAAGCTAAGCCTGATACTGCAGAAGACACTGCACGACGTCAAAAGATTATTGACTTGAACGAGCAGAAGGATGCTCTTGAGACAGCTATACGAGGTCAGCAGGTTGGTAGCACATACAACTTTGATACAGACCAGTTTGCACAAGACTTGAGTGCTTTGCGGGCCTACCATGCTGCTCAGGCTCGCTTGGGTGTAGAGGTAGGAGAGTATGATATCACTGAGGCCATTGAGGACTTGCGTGAGATTCAGCAGGATCGTGAGGCGCTGATCAATGCGTACAATGACTTGTTGGAGCCAGGAGGCTACCAGCGTCTGATGAACCGGCTACAAACACGTATCCTCGCTCGTTATGAAGAGGAGGCAGAAGAAGTAGCTATGATGGAAGACCTCGAAGAAATCGAGGATATGGAAAACCCAACCGAAACAACAGAGCGCAGTCCTGATGCTACCGATGATGTAGACACACTGCAGCGTGAAGAAGCAGAGGTAGAAGACTTGCGTAGGGAGGGACCGGATACTGACTCAATCTTTGAGGATGTATCGGTGGATGATGTGGGGCAACCAATTACTGACCCAACAGATGATGCTCTTGATATTGACCGTCCTGTACAGGAGGAAGGCGAGCGTACAGAAGGGCCAGAACCAGGTCTTGGTAATCAGAGTGTTAGCGAAGAGCCTCAGCAAGAAGAGAGCGCTGAACCAGGAACTGTAGAAGGTACTATTGACGTACGTGTCCAATCGGATAGTGCTACTATGAATGGTAAAGTCAATGAGTATCACGAAGCAGGCTCAAATGACTTGGTGGCAAATGGCCTGCGTGTAGGAGAAGAGGTTACAATTACACGCGGCACCATTGTCAAAGACGGCGTTGCAGAACCTGCTCTTGAGTTTTCTGTCAGGGGCAATGTTGTAAGTCGGGTGCCTATCACTACGCAACAACTGTCTGACGTATACGATGCAGCTGTAGTCCCGCTCAAGAGTAAAGTAAAGACTTTTGGGCGTTTGGGTAGTGGTACACGTATTGCACAGCCCATGACGGTGTCTGACGTGCTGAATAAGCCGGGTCAGATTGCAGAGCTAGCGTTCTATACTGTACGTCAACGGGTACCTCAGTTTTTCCGGATGTTCAACCCGGATGTAAGCATCCCAGAGCCAACGATGAAAACTGTGGCTCAGCGTAAAGGCAAGCCATATCTGTACATCAAAGACACTGAAACAGGGCAGATGGTTTATATGCCTGTTGAAGCGCAACCGATTGGAGTCAATCGGGCACGAGCCTTGCTGTACCTCGAGCGTGCACATGCCGTAGTCAGCTCTGACGGCTTGATTCAGTATCCTGGTATGACCTTGGAGCAGGCGCGTCAAACTCTGCGCAACTTTGAGCAGGCATACGGAGTTGATCCTCGACTGAGCAAAGTAGAAAAAGCAAAAGTTATTGGAGACATCCTTGGGTCATTCTTCATTCTTGATAATGGAGACGCCAAGACTCTGCGCAAGACCAAAAACGACTCTGTAAATCGTTTGAAGTACTTCGCTATGGATACGGTTGATGAGCGTAATCAGCCTGGTATGACAATGTTCCGTAAGGAACTTGACCAGAATGGTGAACGCCAACTGCTGCGCTCTAACAAAATCGGAAGTCTTCAGGGAGAAGCATTGTTTGTCCGGGCCTTGGGTGCAATGCGCACAAATGTTAGTGTACGCCATGGGTCTGAAGGGATTGCAGACAATCCTATCTATGCCAATATGCAAGTTGTGGATGGGGTAGTCCAGTTTGGTGAGCAGGTTACTCCGCGTCGCTACTATGCATCTGTGCTCAAGTTTACCGAGCGTGCGCCTTTGATGGTTAATGATCAGCCATACGCCAACTTCATCAATAAGATGACGGTTGAGCTAAGTGAGCTGACTGAAGTGCCGACAGAGGAGGGACCAGGTGCAGTGCGTACAGAGTTGGAGCTGCCCGAAGAGTTCCGTGATGCTTTGGCTGCTAGCGGTTTTGACACTGATAACTTCTTGATTGGTACAGAGTTCGAGGAGGGGGAGCCGATGCAAAGAGCTGGGCGGTTGTATCAAGTGCCTGGTATGACAAACAAGGAGGTCTCGGATGCATTGAATATGCTGGTAGGCCGTTTGTCACAGCGTATGTTGCGTCACTCTCGTACAAAAGAGCGTAACCAGCGTATGGATGCTGGTGACTTCTACCGTTTGATTGGCAATGATCTCAAGGCACTTGTAGAGCAAGCCAAAAATGTTCTACCAAATCAGCCAGCGGAGCAACAAGAAGGACTACGTTCAATCATTGAGTCGTACGAGAAGCTGATAGAACCCAAGCGGTATGACAAGCTGATGCAGCTAACGTTTATGGAAGCGTTGCGCTTAAGTCGTGGGATCATTCAAATCGAGAGTGACTCTATTGGTGAGGCCATGCAAAAAATCATGGATACTCCGAACGAGGAGCTGACCAGCACACAGCGTGATAGCAATGACATCGAGGTTCAAGAGAATCCGATGGCGGCGTTTGACGACAACTTTGCGTTTGGTGTAGACCCTAAGAGCACGCTGCGCTTGGAGATGAAGCTTGCACTCATGACGGTGCAATACACTACATCTACAGCAAGCACTGGAGGTATCTATGGTCGTAAGTTTATTGACTTCAATACTTTGACTCACCAGTTGAACCAAGCGTTGGCTGGAGTAGAGTACGAGTGGAGCGAAGTCAAAAAAGCTCTGGAGCGCGAGTCAAAAAGCTACCCGCACTTCAATGTCATTCTCGATATCCTTGATGAAAACCAGCATACTGGTCAGTACGCCAAGCGGTCTCGTGAGGTAACACAGATGATGCAGAAGCAGTTTGTTGTATTTGCAGCAAAGGACTTCAGCATTTTTGATGCTATCATTTTGAAGGATGGCGAAACTCAAGACCGCAGCAGTAACTCCAGAAACATGGAGGAGTTTGCCAAAGAAACTATGGAGACGCGCTTTATTGAGTACGGCTTCTACAATACGGATGGTACGGTCAATACCAAGAAGATTAGGTCTTTCTTGGACAAGCTTAAGAAGGTTACTGAGGACTACCCTCAGCAGCACCGTGAGGCAGCAAAGGCATATGAAAAGCTATTTGCCTCTGAGTTGGGACTGCGTATCCCAGCTGAAGCGCTGACGGAGGACAATATGATCTTCAATAAGAACAATGACCTTCTGCTGAAGGGTATTGATACAGACTTGTTGAATAACAACACGGAGGCATCCATCTTTGGCAGGTTCCGTAAAGCCTTGCGTGATGTGGTTGAAGGTGATACGTCACTTAGCATCACCGATAGCGCAAACGAGGCACGTCTACCAATTCAAGACTTTCTCGTTGCAACAGCTCGTTACCAGGACAACCTTGTACAGAATACTAGTAAGGATGCTAGCAACAAGCTACGGTATCACTACAGTGCTCCTAAGCATATCAGTAAGCTGCTTCGTGAGTTGGTCTTCAACCGGTTGATGCCAGGAGACATTACTACGAAAACGAACTACCTGTTGGAGCGTATGCGCAAGCCGAACTTGCGGCGTTTTGTCAAGATGTCCTACATCGACGGTATCAAGTTTACTGGGATGAGCCAAGTACGCGACTTCCAAAAGATGAGCGTGCATGATAAGCTCATGGTGCGTTTGGGATACTACATGAACAACAACGTACGTATCACGGAACGGGATGGAGGTGTGCGTATGATTGCTAAACACCTTCTGCCAACACTTGCTGATAAGAGCACTATGCCACTGGTACAGGTGCCATCGTTGCGGCTGCAGCGCTTAGAGGTTCCTGCAAAAGGAGCTAAGCCATTTAACATGTTTGACCTAGACAAAATCTATGATCAGGTCATGCGTGGTGCTGTAGAGATGGAGGCAACGCGAATTAGGGCTATCCGTCGTAAGACAGGCGATGTGTACGACTCACTGACAGCTACACAAAAAGAGGCTACAAGGTTTAGCTTTTTGCCTGGTCTTGATCCTGCGCTGGTTGATGATGAAGCATCTATGCACAGGGAGGCAAAGGCGCTCTTCGCAGCTGAAATCGATAACACGTACAAGGAAATCTTGAGGATGTTGCGCGAAAGCCGAGTAGTAAACGTAGACTCAGGCACGTACAACTTCTTTGACCCAGCAAAACAGCAGAACTCTGCGATTGCTGCCCACTTCGGTATTGACTACAAAGACCTTGCAAATAACCCGGAACTCAAAGCGCAGGTGTTCAAGGCTTTCATCGCCAAGTATGCTATTGAGAGTTTTGACTTCAACGTCAATATGATTTCTGCATTGCTGGGTGACCCTGGTACGTTTGGTAACAACACTAAGATGGGTAAGCGTTTTGCTGCTCTGATTGCACCGGGTACAGTCATTCCGCGAGTGGGATGGTTGCGCAAGGATGGTACGCCACGTAGCAACCACCGTGTACGTGCATTGATTCTACCAGATCGTGTTGTGACTAAATCAGCGCACGAGGCATATCTGAAGCGTATAGGTCTTACCCCTGCAGAGATGGAGATGTACTCTGGGTTTGAGAGTGCTGATGGTGCAGAATACACTACAGCTGAAGAGCATCTGAGCATCTTGTATGCACAGGGTAAAATTACCCAGGGCAAGATGCAGGAGATACTGGCTAAAGTCAATGCAGGTACGCTATCAAAGGGAGAGCGCGAGGTGTTCTTCCAGCCTATGAAGCCGGTGACGGTGGAAAAGCGTAATGGTCACCTTCTTTACATCAAGAGTGCATCATTCCCACTTGTGCCAGGTCTTACTCAAAATACTGAGTTAGATAAGCTCCGAGTGTTTATGGAGGAAAACAACCTTGATCGTGCAATCCATACAAGTGCATTGAAGGTAGGTAACCCGTTGTTTGACGCGAAGGCTAATCGCCCTGCTCGTGAAACAATGAAGGACGTCTATGACAAGGACGGCAACTTGTCAATGGATGCGGTTGAAGCGTTTAGAGTTGAGGGACAGCTGCAGCAGGTTATTGAGTATGACCGTACGTCCATGCGTATCCAGCAAGAGGTTCCGTCTTCAGAAGCTGGTGAGAAGGTTCACGGATCGCAAGTGGCAAAGCTGAACTTGGTTAATATGGCTGACGACACTACGCTGTTTACTATGAACGGTAAAAGTGGTGTGACGGGCCGTGAGATGCACGAGCGTTATATGGATGCGCGTGACATTGAGTTGATGGCAAAGGTGAGCCGGTTTGCAAAAGAATACGGCTTGCGGGTGACAGAAGATGGAGTGCTCGTACAAGAGCAGGGATACAGCGAAAAGCTGGCGAAGCGACTGTATGAGGAAGGGGTAAAGCGTAACTACGATATCAATGAGCTGGCGCATCTGCACTATGATATTGCATCTGGTGCGTTTAGTACTCCTATTACTCAAGGCCCTAGTGCTGCACGTATTGAGAGTCTGATGATGAGCATTCTGCGTAGTGAGATTATTACGCCGAAGATTTTTGGATTTGGTGGTCCTATCCGTCCTGAAACTGGATTGCGGTATCAGACGCTTGAGGACATGGATAAAAGCGATATCACGTGGGTTACACGCGGTGGGCAGAAGGTCTATGATGGTAAGCGTTTGAAGGTGTCCCAAGACGCTAAGCCAAACCAGATTATTATGCCGTGGAAGTACAGATCAAAGATTCCTGTAGTAGACGGTGTTGTAAAAGCAGAGGACTTGCCCGCAGAGATGTTGCAGGCTATTGCTTATCGTATCCCTGGACAAAAGAAGGCATCTTCTGCAGCATTTGAGATTGTAGGATTCTTGCCTAAGTCATATGCGGATACACTGATTGTACCCGAAGAGCTGATTGGGCAGATTGGGCAGGACTATGACATTGATAAGATGTACGGCTTCTTGTTTGAGCCTACAGGGATTGATGGTAAGTTGATTATCGATAAGGATATTACTGCAGAGGGCTTCAACGAATTAGATGATGAGTCTAAGATTCGAGTAGCTCACAACCAGATGGTTGAGATTTACAACCAGAGTATGCTTACAGACGACCCGAACGCATCGTTAGAGCGTCATCGTCCTATTACAGATGGCTACAGCAGGGAGCTAGCAGAACAGCTTGGATTGACAGCAAGTGGTACCGGGTTGGTATCCCCTGCGAACATCCTATATAATGATAAGAAAGCAGATACAGCACGTGCGGCAAAGGACGCTATCGGTGTATTTGC
>Ga0098042_1000438_pt1 | contig 16226 bp, 8 predicted proteins | sample 9_EtaG_FD_75066 | JGI IMG/M metagenome (GOLD analysis project Ga0098042, IMG submission 75066) | Marine viral communities from the Subarctic Pacific Ocean - 9_ETSP_OMZ_AT15188 metaG | ecosystem: Environmental > Aquatic > Marine > Oceanic | place: Pacific Ocean | collected 2015-01-10
ATATTATGGCAAAAAAACAAAAAACACAAGAGGTAGAGGTACCTGTTGTTGAAACTCCAGTAGTTGAAACACCAAGACCTAAAAAAGTACAAGTTAAAAAAAATGATTGGCAAATAAAAGATAGAATATACTATTTAAAAAAAATGAAGCCATTATCTTATCAATTAAAAAGTTCTAATGTTTATTGGTTTGATGAAGAAAAAGGTTATGAAAGAGAGTTGAAGTATTGTGAAAATCAAATAACTTCTTTTGTAGACGAGATGAAAGGCGACCAAAGATTATCTCATATTATTTTTAGAAATGGTAGTTTATTTGTGCCAAAAGAAAAAACAGTTTTACAAAAACTATTGTCGTTATATCACCCATATAGAGACAAAATGTATTACGAGTTTAAACCTGCTCAAAAAGCAGAAGAAGAGATAGAAATATTAGAATTAGAAGCAGATGCAATAGTTGTTGCTAGAGAAATGGATATTGAAATGGCAGAAGCAATTATGCGTGTAGAAAAAGGTTCTGAAGTGTCTAAGATGAGTTCTAAGGAGCTTAAAAGAGATTTACTAGTATTTGCTAGAAATAATCCTCAACTGTTCTTAGAATTAGCTACTGATGACAATGTTGTTCTTAGAAACTTTGGTATTAAAGCAACTGAGCTAGGAATATTAAGTTTATCTCCAGATCAAAGAACTTTTTCATGGGCTTCTAATAATAGAAAACTAATGAATGTTCCTTTTGACGAACATCCGTACACAGCTTTAGCCGCTTGGTTTAAAACTGATGAAGGTATGGAAATCTATACAAATATAGAAAAACGATTAAATTAATCAAACTGTAGGAGCGGTCGCTCTACGGGGCGATCGCAAACTACAATAAAAAAATATGGTAAATATAGATAACGTATATCAAAAAGTATTAGCTATAGCTAACAAAGAGCAAAGAGGCTACATAACTCCACAAGAGTTTAACTTGTTTGCAGATCAAGCTCAAATGGATATATTTGAGCAATATTTTTATGATATAAACCAATTTAACAGAATACCTGGTAACGATACGGAATATGCTGATATGCTAACGTTATTAGAAGAAAAAATAGCTATATTTAAAAATATAAAACTACTAAATTATGTAGACCCTTATTACAAAAAGCCTGTGCAGTTATATAGAGTTGGTACGCTAGAAACAGGTTTTGGTCAAATAGAGCAAATAACTCACAAAGAATATTTGAATATAAAATTATCACCACTTGCAAAACCAACACTAAAAAGAGCTGTATATATAGACACTCCTCAAGGTTTTAGAGTTTATCCTACCTTTACAAACAACGTTCAGTGTCATTATATTAGAAAACCTAGAAAAGTTAATTGGGGCTACGTTGTTGTCGATGAACACGCTTTGTATGACGCAACAACTTCTGTAGACTTTCAATTACACCCTTCAGAAGAAAATAATTTAATTATAAAAATACTAGCTTTAGCTGGAGTTTCTATAAAAGATCCTAGCGTTTACCAAATAGCTACATCAGAAGACAATAAAAATATTCAACAAGAAAAAGCATAACATATGGGATTATTAGACGGAATTATACAAAAACAAGATCCAGTAACAGGTGCTGGAGAACTTATTGATTTAGGTTTAAACGCAAGAGTATATTATGAAGGACCAGATGGTGTGCAACAAAGCGGTAACGCTAATTATGGTAACTATCAGTTTTTTTCATTAGAAGATATTATAAACTCTTTTTTAGTAGCTTACGTTGGTGAAAATAAATTAATAAGTAAAGTTAGCAGAACAGACGTAGCTTTTCACGCTCAACGTTCTTTAGCTGAATTAAGCTTTGATACTTTAAAATCTGTAAAGTCTTACGAGCTTGAAGTCCCTGCAACATTAACTTTACCAGTTCCACAAGATTATGTTCACTATACTGGTTTGTCTTATGTTGATGACGCTGGTATAAAAAGAAATTTATATCCTGCAATAAAAACTTCAAACCCTGTTGCTTATCAACAAAACACTGATGGTAGTATAAAATTTGAAAACAATGTTTGGAAAGACTTAGTTACGGGCTTATATCAAGAATATGGTATTACAAGAACTTTTGATTCATTTGGAAATCCTATAGCTTCAGGCACACATTATACTGCTGATAGTTCTTTTAAATCAAAAATACCTTTACCTAAGTTTGTAAAAGAAATAAGAGTTGACGTTACAGGCGCAACAAGAGTAAATCCTGGTAATGGAAACAACAACACTAATTACGTTTTTTATACACCAAACTTTAGTGATGGTATGCAAATATTGTTTCACGGTACTTATTCAGATATAGAAGTTGGTATGTCTGTTTTTGGGCCTGGTATACCTGTAAACTCTACAGTGTCTTCTGTATACGAAACTACAACTGGTAATTACAGAGGTACTTCTATAAGTATAACAAATCCTGAGTATGAAGCAGACTTATTGTTAGACTTTCCTACAGGGACAGCTGGAAGACCTTTAAACACTATGCAGCCAAATACACAGGTTATAATTGTTGACTTAAACAAAGAGTCTAAAGCTTGGAAAAATTACAAAGGACACACGTCAACATCTAACACTAGTAATAGTGATTACTACGATCAAACTAGATTTGGAGCAGAAGGCATGAGGTATGGTATAGACCCTCAGCATGCGCAAGACAATGGTTCATATTATATAGACGATAATACAGGCTTGATACATTTTAGCTCATTTTTATCTGAAAAAACTATTATATTAGATTATCTAAGTGATAGTCTTGGTACTGATGCTGAAATGAAAGTACATAAGTTTGCAGAGCAAGCGATGTATATGTCAATAGCGTACGCTATATTATCGACTAGAGCTAATGTCCCAGAATACATAGTAAGAAGATTTAAAAAAGATAGGTTTGCAGCTATAAGACAAGCTAAATTAAGATTATCAAATTTAAAATTAACTGAATTAACTCAAATACTTAGAGGTAAATCTAAGCACATAAAACACTAATATATGCCGGAGATTAAACATGTTTTCAATCAAGGTAAGATGAATAAAGACCTTGATGAAAGACTGATAGAAAAAGGTCAATATAGAGACGCTATGAATATACAGGTGTCAACCTCAGAGGGTTCTGATGTTGGTGCTGTTCAAAATATATTAGGTAATTTAAATTTATTTGAAAATAATGAATTAGCTCCTAACGCAAAATGTATTGGCGCTGTTGCTGATGAAAAAGAAAATTGTTTTTATTGGTTTGTATATCACTCAACAAAAAGTTTAATACTACAGTATAAGCCAAGTAGAAACAATCCTATAGCTTTTGTTTTTGTAGATACTTTTGGACAATTAGAGTTTGGTAACAATATAATAACTGGTATAAATGTTCTTGATGATTATCTTTTTTGGACTGACGGTTTTAATGAGCCTAAAAAAATAAATATAATTAAAAGTATACAAGGTACAGATCAAGGTGGTTGGTATCATACTAAGTTAGTTGTTCCTCAAAGAGGTATAACGCCTGCTAGAGCAATAAATGTTAAGAAAAAACATATTACTGTTATAAAACCAGCTCCAAAAGGTAAACTTGTTGTAGAGCCTGTTTACGAACAAATAGTTTCTGCTAAAACAACTTTTGATTTTGGTGATACTGGCGGTTTATTAGAGATTGGCGCTCAAGACATTATTGAGTTTCGCGCTTTTTCTCCTACTAGTAGTTTTTATAAAGTAAACGATATTGTAAAATTATTAGACGAAAGCTCAACTAATAGTATAATAGATGACTATCAAGTTAGAATAAAAATTTTAGAAGACGTTTCTTTTACAAATAATCTACCTGCTAATTCATATTTATTCGAAGTAGTTTCTATTTCAGCTGCAACTCCAACAAGCTCAACTGTGTATAATTGTGAAACAGAAAGTCTAGAGCTAATATTCCCTCGTAAATTTGTTAAATTTGGCTATAGGTATAAGTATGATAGCAACGAATATTCTGCTATATCATCTTTTACCGATGTTGTATTTAAACCTGGACGTTTTGAGTACAGTCCTAAAAAAGCTTTTAACACAGCAATGGAAAACAACTTAGTTTCTTTAAAATTAAGAAATTTTGTAACAGCTGATATACCAGAAGACGTAGTTCAAATAGATATACTTTACACAGAGTCAGATTCACCTGTAATATATTTAGTTGATAAAATTAGATTTTTTGACGCAGCTAATGTTACTTTAGGTTTATTACCATCTGATAGATATGAAGTTAATAACTGGAACGCTAACTTGTATGAAATAACAGCTGATTTAATATATGCTGCAATACCTGAAAATCAATTATTAAGAACTTATGACAATGTACCTACAAACGCTTTAGCTCAAGAAATAACAGGTAATAGATTAGTATATGCTAATTACGAGCAAAACTACAATATACTTAGCAAGCCTGTTTTAAATGGTAGTTATATTTCAAGATATAACAATAATGAATATTACAATATAAGTTATGAAGGCAATGTTCAAAACCTGCCTGTAGGTACAAAAGAAAGAGTAGTTTTAGGAGAAGGTCAAAAATCTTTAAAATCATTAAGAGATTATCAAATAGGTGTTTCTTATTTAGACGCTTACGGTAGACAAAGTCCTATATTTACTTCAAACGATTCTCAGTTTAAAATACCAAAAAAACATGCTGCTTATAAGCTTAAGATAAAAGGACAAATGGAAACAAGTGCTCCAGTGTGGGCAGAGTATTTTAAAATATTTGTAAAAGAAACTTCTACAGAATATTATAATTTAGCACTAAGTAGAGTTTATTTAGCTTCTGATGGTGATCTTTGGTTATCGTTTCCTTCTGCTGAAAGAAATAAAGTAGACGAAGATACGTTTTTAATATTAAAAAAAGCGGCAGACTCTAATGAACTTATAAAACAAGAAGCTAGATATAAAGTTTTAGCTATAGAAAACGAAGCTCCTGATTATATAAAAACAGAAGTAAATCCTATTACAGAGCTACAAGTTGATACTACAAGCTCAACAAATAATGCTTTAAATGTTTTTTCAAGCAATGGCCCAACTAGTGGCAGTAGATATTTTGATATTAATATACAAGAATATGTTAATACAAATTCACAACCTTTAGACGAAGTTAAAGACGATTTATACGTAGCATTTAGAGATTCTGAAAATAACTATACTAGTAGATATAGAATAAAAAATGTAAACGACAATGGTAGTGAGTATAATATAACATTAGAAGATTTGTTTAAAGCTTCTGATGCTAGTTTAATATATACTAATTATCCAGATACAAACGACAATACTGGTGTAATAGAAATAATTAGCGGTATTAGAATGGTTATATATTCTGGTAAAATAGAAAGCAAGCCTGAATACAAAGGTGTATTTTTTGTAAAAATTAATGCAGATGCTGTTGCGCAAAAAAATATAATACCAAAATCTTCTGCTATAACTAGCTATGAAATAAAAAACGTAGCACATGTTCATTATTTTTCAGACACTGCTGCCTCTGGAATAACAACTGGTACTACACAATCATCTAATACTAGTAATGGTAATAACACTGTAGGTAGATCAGATAGTAAAGACGAGTGGTTAGGGCTTTTAGATTTTGGTGGTTCGTCAAACACTTTATTTGCAGATCTGTCTCCTACTCCTAGTCAGACAGGTGGATTTTTTATTGACAAAGTGTCTTACGCTGGTGTTCACCCAGATGGTACCGCAACAAACGATGAAGTTAATAATCCTAATCACGTAAGATTTACTAGAAACATAGACAGTGCAAATAGTCCTGAGTTTGGTAAAGGTGTTTATCAAAAACCAAATGGTGATTGGGTTATGGAATTATCTTTTTCAGTAATAGACAAAAGCGCGTCAAATGGTAAAGAAGGTATATATAACGGTGATTTAAAATTAAGAAACACAAATAACCCTGAAATATGGCAGCCTGGCAACAGTCAAGACTCTTTAAATAGATATAAAACTCATTACGGTGGTAGAGATGAAGAGTTAAAACTTATTGTAAGTAGATTAACTGCAAACTCTAAGTTTAAAATAAAAAATAATGATAACACGAATCAAGTGTTTACTATAAAAGAAGTTCAGCTTGAAAAAAGATATAACCACACAAACTATTCACATTTATACGATGCGTATTTAGATTATCTTATAAACGGAGATTATAATGCTAATATGAAACCTACTTGGAACAGGTTTACAGCAAAACATAATAGAAGAATAACATACATACTTACGCTTGATAGCGATCAAGACTTAGGTAGCGTAAAAATAAGTGGTACAGATTTAATAACTAGTGGTACTGGTGGTGCTGCTGGAACTTCTACTTCTGTTGCTTTTCAATTTGTAGATCAGCGTGTAGATGAAAACGTAGATAATATAATAAGCGAAAATCCTGCTATATTTGAAACAGAACCAAAAAAGACAGCTGATTTAGATGTGTACTATGAAGCTAGTGATTGTATACCTGTTAATTTTAGCAACAACAAAGCTTCTTTATTTGCTCCTATAGGTAGTGTTGTTACTTGTCCATCTAGACCTGATACTATAAACCCTAATGTTGTTACTATTGTTAGAGGTTGGGCAAATAATATTGTAACTTTTAACACACCTATTGATCTTGTTGAATATGGAGGTCCTCCTAGTTTAAATAAGCCACCAGTTAGAGTATTTTTTACAAGACCTGACGATAGTTATACAAGTGCATATATAGATATTGCTCTTTCGCAAGCGCATCAGTCGACTACTGGTACAACAGCTGAATATGTTGTTTCTCAAGCAGGTTTATCAAAAAACCCTTTTGCATTGTCTTGGTTTAATTGTTATTCTTTTAATAATGGTGTTGAATCTAATAGAATAAGAGATGATTTTAACGCTGTGGTTTTAGATAAAGGCGTTAAAGCTAGCACTACTTTAGATGAGCCTTATAGAAAAGAAAAAAGGAAATCGGGCTTAATATACTCTGGCATATACAATAGTAATTCAGGTATTAATAATTTAAATCAATTTATACAAGCAGAAAAAATAACTAAAGATTTAAATCCTACATACGGTAGTATACAAAAGCTTTTTACAAGACAAACTGATTTAATAGCTTTTTGTGAAGATAGAGTTGTAAGAATACAAGCTAATAAAGACGCTGTGTTTAATGCTGATGGTAATCCACAGTTAATTGCTACAGATAGAGTGCTAGGGCAAACTTTACCTTTTGCTGGTGATTATGGTATATCAAAAAACCCAGAAAGTTTTGCTGCTGATAACTATAGAGTTTACTTTACAGATCAACAAAGAGGCGCTGTGCTAAGACTATCAATGGACGGTTTAACGCCTATATCTAGTTATGGTATGTCAGATTATTTTAAAGACATATTTAATTCTAATAATAGCATTGTTCTTGGTAGTTTTGATGATAAGAAAAACGAATATAATTTAACAATACCAAGCAAAGCAGTTACAGTTTCTTACAAAGAATCTATAAGAGGTTGGTCAAGTTTTAAATCTTTTTACCCAGAGCAGTCAATAAGCGTTGGAAATAACTATTATACTATTAGAAAAGGCTTACCATATCAGCATCATGTAGAAAACGATTTTAGCGGTAATTCTATAGACAGAAATACTTTTTACGGAGACTATACACCGTCTTCAATTACGTTTGTATTTAATGACGCTCCAGATGTAGTTAAGTCTTTTAAAACTTTAAATTATGAAGGTAGTCAGTCGTATGTAAAACGAGAAATTACAGACTCAAGAACAGGTTACTATAATTTAGAAAACAAAGATGGTTGGACAGCTTCTTCAATACAAACTAATAAACAAGAAGGTACTGTATTAGAGTTTATTGAAAAAGAAGGTAAGTGGTTTAATTATATAAAAGGTAAAAACGCAGAATTAAAAACAGATGAGTTTAGTTTTCAAGGTATAGGTAGAGCTACAAATATTGACATTAGACCTAATATATACCCAGTTGTAAATGGCTGTACTGATCCTAACGCTGATAACTACGATGCTACTGCCACTGTAGATGACGGTTCTTGTACTTATACTTTCCCACCATCACCTACTAATATTGGTGGGTGTATGGATCCAAACGCGCCTAATTACGATCCTACAGCTACATATGATGACGGAAGTTGTATTATGACTGCTAACGTTGTAAACGGCTGTACAGATCCTAATGCTTTAAACTATAATCCACTTGCCAACGTAGACGACGGCTCGTGTGTTGTACCAGTTTATGGCTGTACTGACCCTGGCGCTTCAAATTTCAATGTACTCGCTAATGTTAACGACGGAAGTTGTACATATTTACCTGGACCTGGTAATAATCCTGGTGGTGGAGTTAATAATCCTGTTGCGCCTGGTTGTACTGATCCTTCGGCGTTAAACTACAACCCAGCTGCTACAGTTGATGATGGTTCATGTACATATGCAGGATATAGTATAACAGTGCAAGACTTAAATGATGACGATTAAAATAATTTAATATGCCAGTAACTTTTAATACAAACAATAATTACAACGTTGAAATTATAACAGAGCCGGATGCTTTAAGTTTGGTTAATCCTGGTGTTCATGGTGCTCCTCAAGCTATAAAATATAGTTCTATTAATAACACGCCTTATATAGAAATTAAAATAACACCAGATCTTTATCAATATCCTTTACTAGCTGGTAATATGAATTTTGACGGCTTATATAGATTTATTGATTGGCCTGCTCAAAATAACGTTAACAACACTTGTGGTCCGCCTGCAACGCCTCACGATATTGACAGCACAAACACTTGGGGTTTTACTCCTTTTCAAGGAGCTACCGCAAGCGGTATTGTTTGTACTTTACCACAAGTAACAACTAATGTACAAAGCTCTAGACAAGGGCCTTTTCAATCTGAGAGAAGTTTTGGTCAAATTTTTAATGACCAACTAGCTAACGGCGTTGCTTGGACAAAGATTATTTGGTTAGAAGTTTACGAAGATGATAATGGTACTATGATTAATACTCAGTTTTCACCTGAAAGTAATGAAGATTTAGCTAGTTGGCAATTATGGAACCCGTTAAGTCCTTATACCCCAATAACAAATAACGTATATCCACAATACATTAGAGCTTTTGTATTTTTAGAGTTTGCTCCTTACGGTCCTGGTGGTTTAACAAGTGATGTTGATATATTTATAGATATTGACGAAGATGAACCTATATATGGTTGTACAGATCCTAATGCCGACAACACTACGCCAGGCGCAACAATTGATGATGGCTCTTGTACATATCCGCCACAGTCTTACAATGTATATATAAATGAAGCTCAAGTGGTACATAGTGGTACTTTAACAAATTATAGCGATCCACCTTTTGCGTCAGAAGTTCCTGAATACGACTTTGTTGATAATCAATTAGGAATAGCTAATTTAAATGGCTTACCTGTTATGCCTAAAAATTTAGAGCTTGTTGGTGGACCAAATATTGCTCTTAATAATACTTACCTGCAAGGTAGTGTTGTTTATGAAACAATATCTTTTATGGTTAGACCTAGATTACAAGTGAGTAACACTGGGTTACAACTAGCTTTAGCTGTTTTTGACTTTCCATCGCCAAATGGCCCAGAGCATCAAGATATGACAGACTCTTCAACTTTTTTAGGTGATGCACAAAATAATTTAGTCGCAGCGTCACTTTATTTAAATAATATTGATCCTGACACTGGTAATCCAGCTGGTAGAAATGTATATGTTGCTACTGGAGGTACTATAGGTAACAGCACCTCAGCTCAACCAAATTGGATTCCTGATTCTGGTTATACTGACGCAGATGGTAATGTCCCTAGAACAATCGGTGCGTGGCAGTTAGGTGACGATGAGTTAGAGTTTTTACAACCTGATGGCTCTATTATAACTGCTAGTGTTGAGGATTTTTATGTTGAAGAAGATTATGACACTAGCGGTACTTACTACATACCTGGCATGGAGTGGTTTCCTGAAAGATTAATTGTGCACGCTACCGTAAGTTTTGTAATGCCTGCTAATGACGCATATTTAACCTTTGACTTTGTACATGATACAGATCGTTTAAACCCACAATAATATGGCGAAAATAAATAATATAATATTTGACACTTCTGCAATGCCTGCAGTTTTAACTACTAGATCTTTTACGGTTGTTGGTGAGCCAGGCTCTCAATTTACTATGACTGCAACAAATGAAGACAGTCATTTTTATAATTTTTCAGAAGAAGTAGATAAAAATGGTGATTTAAAAGTTTCTAGGGCTTTTACTGCTACTCCAGACAGATTAGATGTTAAAACTATAGATGAAAGCGGTAGTTATACTGATATTATACAGTTTCCAGCAATAACAGATGACGATCATTATTATGTAACTTTATATGCTGTTGGTGATACTGACTTAGACAGTGATTTATCTACAAATGACGTTTATGCTTTGCCTAAGATATATCAATACAAAGATACAACTTTAACTTTTTCTTTATCTTCAGCTGCAAACTCTAGCACATACAATACTTTACCTAGCAACGTAACAGCTGTAGGCGTTAGTAGTTCTGTTGTTAATGCGATACCATCTCAAGTAACAAAAAATATAAGTTTTGCTGTTAGCTTAAGTTCTAGTCAGTTTGTAATAGCTAGACAACCTATAGCAGATGATTTTCAGTTTACAACAACTACAACAACAGTATCAAGCTCTGATTCTACTGGAGAAACTCTAGCTATAGAAGTTACTGATATTAGTAAGTTATCAGTGCGAATGGCTGTGACTGGCACAGGTATTGCTTCAAACTCTATAATAAGAGAAATTATACCGGGTTATAAAGATTACAATAAATCTTCAGATTTAGAAGACGTATACACAATACCTAAAATAAAAAGCACAGACACTGAAGGAAAAGAAATAATATCAGACAGTACTGGTGGAACAATAATTATAAGTAATGCTTCTTCATGGAACTCTGGTATAACTTTAACTTTTACAAGCGGTATTACAAACGTTGAAGATTTTAACGGAACAGAACTTGAAGTTGATAATTTAGCATTGACAATAGATCCTGTAGTTACTACCACAGATAGTGCTGTAAGTAATAGCACTACAATACCTATTACAAGTACAGATGGTATAAAAGCTGCCGAAGGTGTTATAATGTCTGGTATAGGCGTTACAGGCACTCCACACGTAGATGCTATTAGCGCTGGAGTAAACATTACCGCTAGCTCAGCACAGACTATTGAAAACGGTCAAACAGTAACTTTTACAGGTAGTAGTAGAAACGCTACTATAACAGCAGATATAAAAGTTTTACAATATGGTATTGACGATTTAACATTAACACTAGCTTTAGATAATATTTTAACAGTAGGATAATATGGAAATAACATTAACTTTTAACAAACCTTTAAATTGTTCAGTTTCAGCTGGAGATACTGTTTTTTACACGCCAGTATCTCAAGGTGGTGGTTTTAATACGTCAACAACATCAACAATGCAAGAGCTTGGAACTGTTGTAAGTGTAAGTAACCAGTATTTGCAACCACAATTAGTTATTAAAAATGACACTATGTCTACATCTCCTGCTATAACACCTGCTACGTTTATAGCATTTAGAAAAAATAATAAAGTAAATTTAACTAGTTTAAAAGGTTATTATGCTGAAGCTAAATTTGAAAATAATTCAAAAGAAAAAGCAGAGTTATTTGCTGTTAGCTCTGAAATAGTACAAAGTAGTAAATAATGCACAAAAAGTGTAATTATAAATAAGTATAAATAAAAAATAAACATTATGCCAGTAGGTAAAAAGAAAAGTCCGGCTAAATTTATAGGCGCTGTAACTCTTGGTTTAGGAGTTATAAAAGGCGCTACATCTATTATTGGTGGTGTACAAGAAAGAAAAAGATTAAGAAATGAAAACAAAAGAGCTCAAAAGCAATACGAAGGCTTTAGAGATGATTTAAAAAATTTAGAAATAACAAATCCTTACGAACAATTACAAACATCATTTGAAAATACATTTGAAGATTTAACAGTTAATCAACAGCAAGCACAGTTTCAAGCACAGCAAGGTGCTCAGGCTAGAGCTAATTTGCTTAGCAATTTACAAGGCGCTGCTGGTGCTAGTGGTATTGCTGGTTTAGCACAAGCGTTAGCTAATCAACAACAAGTTCAAGGACAACAAATATCTGCTAGCATAGGACAACAAGAAGCTGCAAATCAAAGATTACGTGCTCAAGGCGCTCAAGGTGTTCAGCAAATGGAGTCGCAAGCTAGACAACAAGTTGCTTACGGTGATTATTTAAGAGAGCAAAACGAGAATGAAAGACAAATGAACTTAATGCAGCTAAAAGCTGGTAGACAACAAGCTAAAAGAGATTTTAGAGCTAGTATGCAAGCGCAAAATCAAGCAATTATGGGTGGTGTAGGTGATATACTTGGTGCTGGAATACAAGGATTTGCTTCAGGTGGTGGATTTACAAAAGATGGATTTAGTATGGACACGTTTTTAGGTAGAGAAACACCTACTTTGGACGATACAAAAAAAATAGTTACTCAACGAGCTGAAGGCGCTACAACTACAACAACGCCTTACATTCCTCAAGGAGATACAGAAATTACAGTTGCTACTAATCCAATTGATGGTAGGCGTTATGACATATATGGTAATGTAATAGAAGAATAATAAATTATGGCAGAAAAAAAACAAGGAATGAATTTTTATGAGTTAGGTAGAAAGTCTGGCGCTACTACACCTAAAGGACAAAAAAGTGGTTTGCAGTCTTTAGTTGGCTCTATAGACAAAACTGTAGGTGGTATGCTAAACGCTAGCAAGGCTGCAACAGCTGCGTTAACTGCTGCTATGCCATCAGGAGTTGCTATTGAAAAAGTACCTGAACAATTAAGAGGTCAAGTTAGTAAATACTTAGCTGATAATAAAAAAGCTTATACTGACGCTGCTGCTATTGTTGCTTCTGGTATAAATCCACAAAGCGAAAGATATAAAGAAGCTATTGAAACTATGAATAGTGTTAATACTAAGTTTGAAAATCTAAGTAATAATTTAGAAGGTATTGCTGTTGCTAGGAAAAATGCTTTAGATAATCCTGATTACTCACCTGCTACAAGCGATGAAGATGGTTTAATATATAATAATCTAGCTAACGGATCTTTATATCAAACTATGAACATAAATGAAGACGGTACATTTAATTATAAAGATGCCGATGGTAACGATAAATTGTTTAGTGATTTTAAAGTGCAAAAACAAGGATTTACTGGTCAACAGGCTTATTTAGGATTAGTAGAAGACGCACAAAAGAACGCTTTACAAAAAGGCATGACCTTTGACGCATTAAGAGGTAAGTATCAAACTACAATAAACACTTTATTTGATAAGCTTGGCCCTAGAGGTGCTTTAGATTATGCTTTTGCTGATAAAGAGTTTACTGCAAAATATTTAAAAGATAATGACAAAGATTTAAATGATTTAAAGAAAAATCCTGGTGATTTTGTAGAAAAATACAAAGCACATAACATGTCAGAGCTTGAAAAAGCTTATAACAAAGCTCCTAAATATGAAGAAGAATTTAAAGGTACAAGACAATATTATGATCAACTTGCTAAATCAAAACAAATTGAAAAAGATTTAAATAGCATGTATGATGATACGTACAGCAAGAAAGGAGCTCAAGGGCCTACGCAAGATAAGTTTAGCCAAAACACTTTAAGTTTTGTAAAAAATCTAATGCCTCAAGCTCAATTTAAAATTGAAAAAAATAGCGATGGAAGTCAATCGTTGATGATTTTAGAAGGATTTAAAGATCCAAACAAAATAGATCCTGAAACAGGCAAAGCAACAGATAGTGTAAGATATAGAAGAGTACAAAACATTATAAACCCAGATGGCTCGTTAAATAAATTACAATTTGGAAATATAGAAGGTTTACTTAAAATTAACAACGTTATTTAAACATGGCAGAAGATAATAGAAATCCTTATGATATGTCTTTATGGGACATAAGTGACACTACTATTGAAGTGCCGCAACCTCAAGAAATACCTGTTGCTGTAAATAAAAGTAAGCATCAAAGAGTTGAGAAAATACATAGGGATAATTTATCAAAAATTTACGCTGACGTAAGTGGAATACCTAAATGGGCGTTACCATATGTTATGAATTTTTCTGGTGGTGTTGCAAATATTATAGGTGAAGGTTTAGAGTTTGTTGAAGGTTTTGCAGAAAATATAGCAGGTTATAGTAGAGAAGAGCAAATAGCAGACGGAAAAAACCCTTTGTCTATTTTTTTAGAAGACTACTATGATTTTACAAATGCTTTTGATACTAAATACTACGACAATAGCGGTAAAGTTTTAGATTTTCAAGAATTAATGCAGAAAGGCGAGTGGGGTAAAGCTGCAACAGTAGCCTCTGAACAAGCTGCAGAGTCTGCTCCTTCTATAATAATGAGTGTTATAAATCCTTTACTTGGTGGTGCTGTAATGGGTATATCAACTGCAGGTGGTCAATACAAAGATGATTTAGTTAACAGACCTGACCAAAGTTTAGATGCTGTTATTAAAAATTCTTTATGGGCTGGTGGTTCTGAAATGATTACTGAAATAGCTGGTGGTTATGCTTTTAGAAGTATAAACGCTTTAGGAGCAGGTAAAACATTAAAAGTTGTTAATGATTTTACTTCAAACTATATATTAAGACTTGTTGGTAAAACGCTAGGTAGTGGTATTGCTGAAGCGACTACAGAAGCTGTTAACTCTGCAGTCCAAGACGTTGGAGATATTGCTTTTTATGATGATGAAGTAACAACAAAACAATTTGTTAAAAACATAGTTAATAGTGTAGGGCCTGCGTTTATATTAGGTGGTCTTGGTGGTGGGGCTGGAAGTATAAGACCAAGAGATAATCAACAGCTATATAAATTTATAGCACCTAGAAAATGGAAGCAAGAGTATTTAAATATAGGTAGAAATATACACGAGGCTAATTTAGATTTAGAAAACGCTCCTGAGAATAAAAAAGATGTTTTTAAACAAAGAATAAAAAAATTAGTTGAAAAAAGAACTAAACACGAAAATAATTTGTTTGATATATTTGATAATTTATCAAAAACAGAGCTAAAAAGATATGCTAAAAATATAGATAATGCAAATCAAAACATGGATATTATTGGCAACAATAAATATTCTAAATCTGCACAAGACGCGGCTAGGCAAGAGAATTTAAAATACATAGAAAGCAACTTAAAAATACTTGGTAGAAAGTACACTGATGCAGATATTGCTTTAGAACAAGATTTAGGTGCTATATTAAAAGCTTCTGAAATAATAGAAGAAAGACTTAAAAAAGTAAAAGGTATAAATAGAGACGATCTTGATATAAAAGTTTTAACAAATCAACAAGAAATAGACGATGCTGCAAAATTAGCTGGCAAAGGTGTAAAGACTTCTGATGGTGTTTTTATAGCTAATAATAACGGAAAAGCAACCATATATATCAATAAAAATATAGCATCTGCTGCTGAAGCTACTAATGTATTAGGTCATGAGCTTTTGCATTATATGATTTCAAAAAAGTTTAAAACTGATAACAAATCAATGCAGCCTTTAGTTAGTGAGTTAAAATCTTACTTACAACAAAACAACCCTGAAATAGCTGAAAGAGTACAAGAAAGAATTGACGAGCATTACACTGATGATAATGGTAATATTAAAGATGGTGCATTAGAAGAATATTTAAACGTATTTTCTGATTTAATAGATAAACAAAAAATTGATTTAAAAGATTCAAACTCTAAAGGCTTAATGGGTGGCGTAAAAGATGTTATGGCCGGGTTTGGTTTTGGTAGTATACAACTAAACAACGCTCAAGATGTTGTTTCTTTTCTAAAAACTTATAATAAAAATATCAATAGAAAAGGCTTGCTTGGTAAGCTTATGGGCACCAAAGTTTTAGATGTTGGTTTAACAAGTGATTTGTTAGTAAAAGGTAAAGATAAAAAACCTGTTAAAAAAAGATCTAGATCAACTGTAAATTTAGATCAAGGCGAAGGTGATTTATCACAAAGAATAGACAGTTACACAAAAGGAGCAACAACTAAAGCTGAGTTTCAAAAAGCTGGCGGTGCTTTTGATAATATATATCAAGGTATTTTAGAAGGTAAGTTTGATAGAGTTTTTGGAGAAGGTATAACTCAAGA
>Ga0098042_1000441_pt1 | contig 16133 bp, 20 predicted proteins | sample 9_EtaG_FD_75066 | JGI IMG/M metagenome (GOLD analysis project Ga0098042, IMG submission 75066) | Marine viral communities from the Subarctic Pacific Ocean - 9_ETSP_OMZ_AT15188 metaG | ecosystem: Environmental > Aquatic > Marine > Oceanic | place: Pacific Ocean | collected 2015-01-10
CTCATTGGTACTGTATCCCCTACTTCATCTGCTGGTGATACTGCATATTTTTTAAAATCCAGGAACTTTAGTTATTCAATTGGTGGAGCGGTTGGCGATGTAATGCCGTTTTCCATAACAAATGCTAACAGTTCCGATCGTGCTGTTCGTGGCACTATCATGGTTGATGATTCTGCAAATTTAACAGCAACTGGTAATTCAACTGGACGAAACCTAGGAGCTGTTGCAGCAGGCAAATCTTTATTTGTTGCTGCTCATGTTGTATCTGTATCAGGAACTTCAACACCAACTTTGGCACTTAAAGTTCAAAGTGACGACAATGGTTCTTTTACAAGTCCTACCGATCGTATAACTTTGACAAACTTTACTTCTGTAGGAGCACAATATTCAAAGGTTGCTGGTGCAATAACTGACACACATTTCAGAATAAATTACACGCTCAGTGGAACCAGCCCATCATTTAAGGTTTTCATAAGCGTTGGAATTGTTTAAAACTTTCTACTAAAATTAAATAGTTAATATTCATATTAACCTGTTTATTTAATTAATGAATATCGGGCAACCGATGCGACACTCTTTGTTTTTAACCTAACAAAGAACCGGGTAGATTGTTTTTACACGCTACCCGGTTTGTCGTTTTCTAGGCCATAAACATTTTATTGATTGTTTTTCTAGTATTCTTTGCCTATGGCTAATGGTTTTAAAGTATTTTCAGTATCTGAAGTATTAACTGCTGCTGATGTCAATGATTATTTAATGGAGCAAAGCATTGCTATTTTTGCAGATTCAACCGCTCGTGATGCACAAATTTCAAGCCCTGTTGAGGGTCAGTTCTGCTATCTTGCTGATTCCAATGTTTTACAATTCTATTCCGGTTCCAGCTGGGCCTCGTATATTGGTGAGGGCGATATCACAGCGGTCAATGCAGGGACAGCCATGGATGGTGGTGGAGCCAGCGGTTCTGTTACTTTAAACGTAGATGTAAACGCTGCAAGTTCTGCAACTCCAGCAAGTGGGGATGAGATTTTAATTGCTGATGTTAGTGCGTCAAATGCTGTAAAAAAGACAACTTTAAATGATCTGCCGGTTTCAACTGCCACTCAAGCTGCTATTGATGCTGTTACTGCTGGTACAAGCACTTTAACTATTTTATTTACTGTAAAAGTTGCAGATGATGGTTCCGGCAGTCAAAACGTTTTTTATTTTTTGAATGGCACGGATTCAGGTGCTGGCACAAGGTCACCGGCCATGGATCTTGCAACAGGTTTTAAATATAAATTTGACGTAAGTGATTCATCTTTTTCAGGTCATAATTTAAAATTTTCAACTACTGAGGATGGCTCTCATAACAGCGGAGCTGAGTTCACGACTAATGTTACAACTTCCGGAACCCCTGGAAGTGCTAACGCATATGTTCAAATTGAGATAACACCTGAAACATTAGGGATCGCTGGTGCAACAAAAACACTTTATTATTATTGCTCAAACCACAGCGGCATGGGTGGCAGTGGCTCTTTGTCTTTGTATCCTGCTGCTGGAGGTGGCGGTTCATCTGTTGGTTTAATATTGGCATTAGGCTAGAAAGGATAAAATATGGCTGAAACATATAAAAACGCTGGACTTGCAATCACTAACAGCGAGCAAGACATTTATCAATGTCCAGCTGGAACGGCAGCGATTGTAATGACTTTAAGAGTCACAAATATTGACGGTACTAACGATGACAATATAACTGCTAAAGTGACAGATAGTTCCAATACTAATATTGCAAGCGTTGCCCATACCATTTCAGTACCTGCTGACACTTCTTTGGAGTTGGCTGGGGATTCTAAAATTATTTTAGAAGCTCAGGATAAGGTAAGGCTTACTGGTGGTGCATCATCAGGTGATTTAATGGGTTTTATCAGTGTTGTGGAAATAACATAAAAGAGGTTTAAATTATGGCGACAGGCGGATATATAGGCGGTCAAGGTTTTGTCCAAAGCAGGGACGCTAATAGCGGTGTTTTTTCTATGGCCGAAGTTAATGAGTTGATTGCACAAGAAAAATGGCGAGAAGCATCATCATCTTTTACTGTAAATTTTTTAGTGATCGCTGGGGGTGGCGGAGGCGGTCAGTATAATGGTCGAGCCGGTGGAGGCGGTGGAGCTGGGGGTTATAGAAATTCCTATTCATCAGAAACTTCCGGAGGCGGTGGCTCATCAGAAACTGCTTTAACTTTAAACACTTACACACCAGTCGCAGTATCGATTGGTGCAGGTGGTGCCGCAGCGACAATTGGGTCAAACTCATCTATTGACACAATCACATCAACTGGGGGCGGCTTGGGAGCTCATTCCGGAGTTGGTGGAGATGGTGGTTCAGGTGGAGGTAATTCTTATAACAATGCAACTTCATATTCGACACCTGTAGCAAATCAAGGCTATAGAGGCGGTAAGGGTAATAACAACGGACACTCAAACGCTGCTGGAGGTTCAGGTGGCGGTGCGGGTGCAGAAGGCAATAATGGACAACACTTGAGCAGATATGGTTATGCAGGTGGAGCTGGTTTATCATCATCAATAACAGGCTCATCAGTAGCAAGAGGTGGCGGTGGTACCGCAGGTGGTTATCAAAACACACATGGTGCATCAGGTGTTAATGGTGGTGGCTCTATGGCTGGAGCAGGGACTGCTAATACTGGGGGCGGTGGAGGTGGCTCAGGTCATTCAGCTGCTGGTGGCACAGGAGGTTCAGGAGTTATAATTGCCAGGTGGACTACAACTGATGCTACTTTATCCCCGACAAGAACTGGTTTAACAGATGGTGGAGTTCAGACGACTGGCTCGGATAGTTATATTATTATTACTGCTGGCAGCGGTAATTTACAATGGTTTCAATAATGGCTCATTACGCATACCTTGATAAAGACAATATTGTTTTGCAAGTAATTACAGGCAAAGATGAAAGTGAAATAGTATCACTACCTAAAGGTTTTACATCCTGGGAGGATTTTTATTTAACTCATAATAAAGATGCAAAAAAATGTATAAGAACTTCTTACAATACTTTTCAAAATAAACATTTGTTAGGTGGCACTCCATTTAGAGGTAATTTTGCTGGTGTTGGCATGATTTATGATGTTGATGAAGATGTTTTTTATTTACAACAACCTTTTGCAAGCTGGACTTTGAATAAAAATAATTGGACCTGGGAACCTCCGGTAGCTATTCCAGATGATGCTTTTGATTCTGAGGGTGATCTTTTGAAAAATTACGAATGGGATGAAAGCAGTAAAAATTGGGCTGAAATAACAGAGTCCTAAATTAAATTTTTCTAGCAATTTTTTTTTCTTTTAATTAGTATTCTTTAATAATGTATAAGATTTTTAATACTGAAAAAAGCAATGTTTCTTATTTTATAAAACCATACTCCCCTACTAATGAAAATATACCATTAGGTATGTTTGGTAATGTTGAAAACTCACAAGTTCAAGGTGTAAAATGTCCGAGTGTTAGTTCGGCTCAAAGCAGGATATTTGAAATAAAAAGTTTTTTAGATATTGAGATAGTTTTTGGATTAGATAAATGGAGAGAGCCACATTTTACTTATGAGTTAAAGAAAAAACATCCATTTACAGATGCATTGCATAATTATGTCCGTAATAATATTTTAGTTAAAAAAGAAAAAGATGGATTTGTACATCTACAACTTATAAGTCCATATTTCTTAGTTACTGATGATATTGACTTAGAAGTTATGACTCTTGAGCCAAATGTTAAAATGGAAAATTGCAAATATGTTAATGGTGCATATTACCCATATTCTTGGATAAGAAATACTAACAGCACTTATGCTTTGATTGATAATGATAAAGAGGCAGTATTAAATTTTTCGTTAGATAAATCTTTTATGAAATGGGTTTTTAATAAAAAAGTTAATTTAAATTTTATAAATCCTGACGAAAAAATTTTAAATTATTTAAAACAAAATGAGGGAATTGTAAATTACAGGCACGATATGAAAGATATTTTTAGTAATGTAATTAAGAGAAGGCCAAAAAAATTATTAAATAATCAATAGGCCATGATATCTTGACCAAATTGTATTTTATAATTAATTCATGAAACTTGAAGTTAAAAGGACCCAGCTTGGTGTTGATGCCACGAATGGTGAGCTTTACATTGATGGAGTCCGGGAGTGCTTTACCTTAGAGGATGAAGTTCGAGATGGCCCTAAGGTCTACGGCGAGACGGCCGTTCCTGCTGGTGAGTACGAAATAACATTCAGAACCGTTGGCGGTTTTCATACCAAATTAAAAAAACATTACGATAATAAAAAAGGTTTTGGTCCTGGTTGGCATCAAGGCTCACTTTGGGTCCGTGACATTCCTGGGTTCGAGTTTATATTAATCCATCCGGGGAATGACGATTCCGACACCCTAGGCTGTCTTTTGGTCGGCCAAACTCAGCAAGACCTGGACAAAAATAAAGACGGCTTTATTGGTCGATCAAGAGCTGCTTATGAGGCTTTATATCCAAAGGTTCGAGATGCTTTGCTTGCTGGCGAAAAGGTAACGATAAAATATACAAATCTAGGCCAGGTGGAACCTGAGCCTGTTAATGATAAAATTGTAAAAAAAGAGGAGCATCTTTTGAATAAAGGCGACAATGGTTTAAATGTTAAGTTTCTACAAAACTTACTATTGTCCTGGGACTCAGGTTGTTTACCAAAGTTTGGAGCTGATTCTGACTTTGGTGGCGAAACCCTGGAAGCTGTAAAAGGTTTTCAATCATCCCATGGACTCGACCCATCCGGCTCAATTGACTTTATGACAGCGATTGCTTTGAGTAAGTATGTCAAGGAGTAAAAATAAAATGGATTTTAAAGATTGGGCCATAAAGGTTGGGATTAGAACTCTCAGAACTTTTATCCAGGCTTTTTTGGGGATCCTTACCGCAAGTGGGACCGGGATGGTTGAGATGGATGTTTTAACTAATGCCCTTGTTGCTGGAGCTGTCGCTGCTGTTACAGCTTTACAGAATGGTCTTGAAGAGTGGACCCCACAAAATAAAGGCTAGATTTAAATAAATTTAGCTTATAAATTTAATACCTTAATTCGTATAGGTTTGGTGTTATTCCTGGTTTTTCCATTTCCGGTCCTTGCTAGTGAAACCACAACCTATGAACGTATTGCTGGTAATGGTCAGAACGAAACTTCATTAAGTTTTGACTATGGTGGAGTGTCCTGGAATAGATTAGATATTCATAGTGGCGATTGCGGCTCAACTACTCAGGCTGTTCATTTCAATATGCAATCAGCTGCTGATGGCACTATCACAATGACATTCCCGGAGTCTGACGTGTCTGCTGCTGGTTTTTTAAGTGGCTGCGTAAACGATCCCTATACCGTAACTTGGAACTATTCAGATGGCACTTCTGCAACTGAAAACTATTCAGCTCAAAGTAATGCAAACGTTGCCACAATGTACGAGGATATATCTCATTCTGTTACTGGTAAATATATTACTTCTGTTGCTGTTGTTTATGATGACTATGTTATTGTTGATGACATTTTTTGGACTTATGGCACTCCGGTCACAACCACAACAACTTCAAGCAGCACAACAACAACCACTACAACAACAACCACTACAACAACTACAACAACTTCAACCACAACTACAACGGTTCCACCAACTACAACAACAACGACCACAACTACGACAACGGTTCCACCAACAACTACAACTACAACGGTTCCACCAACAACCACAACAACTTCAACTACAACTACAACAACAACTACAACATTGCCACCTGCACCTATTGTTGTGGTGATCCCTGAACCTGAACCTGAACCTGAGCCAATTGTCGAGGTGATCATAATTGGTGGAGAGGAACTTGAATTTACTGAGGATGAGATCGCTGACGGAACGGTGGAAAGACAGAAAGAAAGGGCAAAAAACCTTGAAGAGCTGGGCTGTGAGGCAACTGACGCACAAGTGGCCCGTGGCGATTGTGGTGATATTGATATTTTTGCGGATCCTGAAACTGACGAAACTTTGCAATCTGATATTTTAGACTCAGATGAGTTTGATGAAACTATGCAGGATGATATTTTGGACTCAGATGAACCAATTGAAGAGGAGCTAGATGACCTTGAAATAAAAGAATTAGAGGAAAAAGAGGACCAAATAATAAAAGACCTAGAAAATAACGGAACATTTTTTGATGGTCCTGTAGATGAGTTATCTGATGAGGAGCTTGAGGAAATCGAGGAGTTAATTGATCAAATAATTTTTATCCAGGAAAATGTCGACTTTGATGTTTTTGAAGTTAAAGATGACGATTTTGAAATTGATTTAGAGTTTGACGAGGATATTGTAATTGTAATTGTTGATGAGGAAGAGGACGAAGAGGAAGCACCACCTGTAATTGAAATATTTGATGAGGAAGAGGACGAAGTCTTGGATGTGAAGCCTGAGATTGAAGTTGTTGAGCAAATAAAAGAAAAAGAAATAATTTTGTCTGATGAGGAAATTGTCGAGGTTGAGCAAGCTGTTGAGGAGCTTGTTGAGGTTATTGAGGCTGCTGAGGATGAGATCCCTGAAGTTCCTGATGAAATAATTGAGGACTTGTCTGAGGAGCAAGTTGAGGCTGTTGTTGACACTTATGTTGAAACCCTGGAAGTTGAGGCCAAAGTTGAAATTATTGAGGACGTTGTTGAGGTTGGCCTGGAAGAGTTATCTGATGAGCAGGTCACGGTTGTTGCTGCTGTTGTTGAGTCAGCGATCGATGATGTTGAGGAGCTTGATGAGCAGCAAGTTGAAACTGTTGCGGAAGTCCTGGGGCTTGATGATTCTGAGGATGTTGCTGTTCTAGCTGCGAATGTCAAAGATGATGAAGCTGTTGCAGCTGCGGTTGATTCATATGTTGAGCGTGCTGCGTCTGAAGAGAACGCTGACGTTGAGGATTACAACGTTGCCGATGCTGTTGTTGAATATCAAACAGAGGAGTTTCTTGCAAATCCGACCGTTATTTTTGAGGTCGATTTTCAAGAAATTAGTTTTTCTGCACTAGACCAAGGTATGACGTTGCAACAGAAAGAAAAAAGCCAGGAGGTTGTCGTTCCTGTAATTATTGCATCTCAAATCGTATCGGCCAGTGTGGTACCATATAGGAGGAGATTATGATTAAAAAATTAATAAATATAGCTAAAGGTGTTTTAAAGTTTGCCTGGTTAGGAAAGTCTTTTAATTGGCTCAAGTCAATATTAAAAGAGACCCTGGCTCAAACTTTTACACTTCTTGGTTTTTTTATTGCTTGGCTCACGTTAACTGGAGCCGCTAAGGACATTGTTGGAATAGCGATTATTATTTCAATAACTCTTTGGCTTTTAACTATCGGCTTTAGAGATTAACCTAGGAGGTTTTTGGTAGCCCTATTGTTTGCTTGCACTTTAAGCATGCCAGCATCGATGTCTGATATCGCTGAATATCAGCATTGCCAGCAATATTCCCATGTTTGGGAGCTTGGCTTTGAATGGTCTGACCTTGTTGTATCCCATTTTGAGCCAAGTGACCATTTGACCGCATACAAAATTATTGGATGTGAAAGCTGGGGGATCTCGTCAGCTAAAAACCCAACATCTACTGCAAAGGGTTTATGGCAGTTCATCGATAAAACCTGGAACTGGGTTTCATACAAATTACAAACTGAAGGGTCTGCATATGACCCGCATCTATCCACGCACTTTGCTGCGTTTTTAAAATATCAAACACCACAAGGCTGGGGCCATTGGTCTGAGTCTGCTGCGTGTTGGAAAGGACCAAACGATGTTAAATCAACAAATTCTATTCATTAATATAAAATTTAAAATTTACCGACAACTTTTACTTATTATTTTTTACGAGGTTTGCTGGGAGTTTTACTGGTGGACTGACGGTTTACATATAAAATTTTATAAATGGCTAATTAATAAAAATATCTGACTCCTTGGGCTTGTTTATGCTAATGTCCACACATGGTTAAAAACAAGGAGGACAAAATGTCAAAGAAACCAAGACGGGTGCAGCCACCTGTCGTCATTAAGCTACCTAGCAATCCTCAGGTCAACTGGACCACTGGTGAGCTAGTTATTACGGACCGTCAGCTCAGCAACTTCTACCCTGAAGTAAAAAGGCACTGGGACCGTAAGCAGTTGAGAAAGCCAAAGAGTCGGGTCGTGCGTCTAAATGATGCCATCGATCAAGTTCTCGAGGCTAAGCAAGAGGTCGAGGACATCAAGTATGAAATCGAGCAATGGAAGGAAGGCCTGGAAGGTACCAACTTCGAGGGGACTCTAAAGTATGAAATGCTTGAGGAGTGTCTTGACCAGCTCGAGTCGCTCTTTGACCAACTTGAGGAAGTCGATTATAGCGATGGCGACATCGTTTTTCCTGGAATGTTTGACTGAAATAGCCTAAAAAGACTAATAAGGGCCTGACAGCCCACACGTTGCCGTTTAAGCGATATTTCGTGTCTAGGCTACCATTGGGCCTACCCATAGTACAAAGCTCTTAGAAAGGCTCTAAATGGCCTATATACAGCTATATTTGCATTAATTTTTCCTAAGTTTATTTTTATTTTTTTGCTAGGCCACTATCCAAAAATAAGCGATCTGTTCAGTACCATATTGGTAAGCAAAAAGAAAAGGATAATATTATGGCTACTTTTGTTTTCACAGATGCGTCTGTGACAATCAATTCAGTAGATTTATCTGACCATGTCCGTTCTGTTACTTTAGATATCACAGCTGAAGAGCAGGATGATACGGCTATGGGGTCAACCTTCCGCTCAAGAAAAGGCGGATTAAAGGAAGGCAGCTTAAGCTTGGAATTTAACAGCGACTTTGCTGCGGCAGAGATCGATGCAACTATATTTCCTATCCTAGGGACTAACGTTGCATATGTTGTTAAACCAACAAGTGGCTCAGTAAGTGCTACTAACCCATCCTATTCAGGTAATTGTTTGGTGACTCAGCATGTACCTGTTGGGAATGCTGTAGGTGACCTTGCCACTACTTCAGTGACTTGGCCAACTTCCGGCACAATAACGAGAGCAACGAGTTAATCGTGGCAGGTTCATCAGGGTTACACCAGCTCACTTTGGTGTATGTAGACGAAACCACGCAAGAACTTGATTTGCGTCCTATTGACTTTGTTGCTGTTGAGCGTAAATTTGGGAACCGTCCAGCTGCCGAACTACAAAATTTGGCATTTGAGGAACTCATGTATTTATGTTGGCATGCATCAAAACGTTTAGGAACTACAGAAAATTTTGACAAATGGCTTGAGAAGGTATCAAGCATTGATGGCTTAGATGGGGATGATTCCTCGGACTAACTACCGGCCACTTTGTTTCTTTAATTTGTGATGTTGCACTTGCTGCTGGACTCAATCCGGTGGAAGTGGCCGACATGCCACTCGAGTTCTTTATGGGTTTGCAAAACTCGCTTTTAAAAAGAAGCGAACAAGAAAAAGGCAAATAATGGCGAAAGGCATAACGAAAAAAGCCGCAGGCAGTGGTATAGCTGTTGAGGGTTTAAATGATGTTTTAAGAGGCCTACGAGGTATGGAGCAGGCCGGTGAGGTCCGTAGTCAATTTAGACAGTTTCATAAAGGCTTAGCTAAGTCTGTTGAGGCTGACACTCGTTCTGAGGCTTTAAGACAAAAAGAACAAGGCCGTGCCGTGCCTAAAAGAGCACGAGGTTCTGCTGGTTTTGTTGGTGGTGGTACGGATCGTGTTGCGTTCCTGGACATTAGAAAAACCAACAAATTTGCTAGAAACCTTGAGTTTGGACGAAAATATCAGTTTATTCCTGGTTTAGCTGCGGGATCCGGAGGCGACAGAAAGCCTGGATTTGCAACTAATGAGTTGAGCAAAACTCAACGAGGCAATGTAAACCGTGCATTTAGAGATGACGAAGGCAAGCAAAGATTAAAGACAATCGGTGTGTATTATCCTGCTGAAAAAATGAGACGCAGGGTTTATAAAGAATGGATTGGCACCTTTTGGTCCAATCGTGGAGGGTTTCCTGAAGGTACAAAGTTTGGCGGGTATGTTGCTGAAAAAACAATAGCAAAGGTAACCCCTGGACTCGGTGAGGAATATGCATCTGAAATGCAGCAAATAGTAAAAAAAGCGATAAAAGGTAAATAATGGCTGATACAAAGAAAACGCTAAGGTTTGAGTTTTTAGCTGACACTAAGAAGTTTTTAGGCAAAGTTGGAGCTGTTGGAAAGAAGTTTGACGCTCTCGGCCAGGACATGAACCGTGTCGGTGGTCAAATTAATAAAGTTTTTGCTGGTATTGGGATTGGTGCTGGTGCTGTTGCAACTAAAGCATTGAGTGAGTTCCGTGGTTTTGAGGATGGAATGAATGAGGTTTTCACTCTTTTGCCTGGTATAAGTTCTGATGCTATGGATCAAATGTCTGCGGACATATTGCAAGTATCAAAAGAAATTGGCAGGTTACCTGAGGATGTTATTCCATCTTTGTATAATTCATTATCTGCTGGTGTGCCACCTGGAAACGTTTTTGATTTCTTAGAAACTGCAAATAAATTAGCTGTTGGTGGTGCTACTGATTTAGGCACAGCTGTTGATGGTTTGACTACTGTTGTCAATGCTTTTGGTTCTGACGTTATTTCTGTTGGTGAGGCATCTGACATTATCTTTACTGCTGTAAAAGGTGGAAAGACCACGGTAGAAGAGTTATCAAATGCTATGTTTAATGTTGCACCGATTGCTGCATCTATGGGGATCGCTTTTGGTGATGTAACTGCTGCAACGGCTACATTAACTGCTGCTGGTACTCCGACCAGTGTTGCAATGACTCAGATTCGTGCTGCTTTATCTGAATTAGCAAAACCTACAAGTCAAATTTCTAAGTTGTTTATGGAGTTAACTGGTCAAAGTTTTGAGGAGTTTATTGCAAGTGGTGGAAACATGAAGGAGGGTTTCGACATAATCAAAAAAGGAGCCGAGGCCCAAGGTAAGCCTTTAGCTCAATTTGTTGGTTCTGTTGAAGCACTTGGTGCTATACAAACTCTAACCGGTAAAGGTTCAGAAAAGTTTGCAGCTGAGCTTTTAGCTGCTGGTGATGCTGCTGGTGCTACTGAGGCTGCTTTTACACAGGGTGCAAGTGGTATTGGACTTGTCCTGGACAAAATAAGAGCAGCGATCAATGTTTTTGTTATTGAGATTGGCCAAAAATTAGCACCGATTCTTTTAGATTTTATTGACAAGGCCCAAGCTGTATTTGCAAGATTGCAGCCAAGGGTAAAGGCTTTTAGTGATGCGGTCAGGGAGTTTTTAGGATCTGACCAATTTCTTGGTTTAATAAATAACATTCGTGTTGGTTTTGAGAAACTTGAAGAGAAACTTACACCTGTTTTTAAAAGAATAAGAGAATTCACAAAAGACAACCCTAAGGTTGCTTTTACTGGCTTAGCTGTTGTTATTGGAGGGATCTTGCTTGCATCTGTTGTATCTCTTGCTACGGCTTTTGCTGCTTTATTTAGCCCTTTTGTGATCGTGTTAGGTTTAATTGCTGGTTTAGCTGCTGGATTTAGATTTGCTTTTGACAATGTAAAAGTTTTTAGAGACTTTGTTGAGAACACAGTTGCGTTTTTAAAAAATACATTTTCTAGCTTTGTTGCGTTTTTTAAAGGTGATGGGTTTCAGCGAGGTTTTGCAAGTGCCATTGACTTTGTTGTGGATAAGTTTCATAAATTACAAGAGTTTTTTCAAGGCATTGTAAATGTTATAACTGGTCTTTTGACTGGTGATGTTTCTCTTGCTGTTGATGGATTCAAAGCAATATTTAAAGGTCTGTTAGATTTTTTCAAGGGATCCTGGGATTTCGTTGGTGTTTTAAAAGATGTAATCATTGACGGACTCGGAAGGGTCAAGGACTTTGTTGCACCTAAATTAAAGGAGTTTGGTAAAGGTTTACTAGAAACTATAAGCACCGTGCTTAAAACTTCAGCTGGTGTTGTATTTGAAGGAGTTAAGTTTGTATTTAATAAAGTTATTGACAAAATTAATGATTTTATTAATTCTTTAAATTCAGGCCTGGGTTTCAGTTTCTTTGGCATTGACATTGACCCACCTGATTTACCAAACATCCCAAGATTGGCCAGGGGTGGTATTGTATCTCAGCCTACAACTGCCTTAATTGGTGAGAGTGGGCCTGAGGCTGTGATTCCGTTGTCGAGAGCTGGCGGCAACCTTGGCCAGACTAATATAAACGTTACGGTCAATGCTGGCATGGGTACCAATGGTACTGATGTTGGAAGGGACGTTGTTGAAGTTCTTAGACAGTTCCAAAGACGCAACGGTCCACTTAATTTAAGACTAAGCGGCTTTGATATTCAATAATGGCTGCACCTACACTTCGTGTTAGGTTTGGTTTTACACCAAATACTTTTACTCTTGATGATGCGATCCGTGGTCGTTTAGATTCCGGGAACGTTTTAGGTGGTGCTACAACTTTTACTGACGTGACTTCTTTTGTTCAGTCTGTTTCAATCTCAAGAGGTCGATCTCGTGATTTAAACTCTTTTGTATCAGGTTCTGCAACAATAACACTTGAAAACTCAACAGATGGACGTTTTAACCCTGCAAATGCATCAGGTCCATATTTTCCAGGTATAGAACCTTTAATTGAAGTAATTGTGGATTGTCTTGTTGCTGGTGAGTCAAGTCATACAAATCTTTACCGTGGCTTTGTGACTGATTGGTTAACTCAATATCCAAACAAAACAACATCAAAGGTTCAGGTTTCATGTTCTGACGCTTTTGTAAAGCTAGCAAACATTGAAACCACAAGTTTGTCAGTTAGTTCAACTGATTCAGGCTCAATGGTCAGCTCTATCTTGTCAAATTCACAAGTTGCTTATTCAGGTCCTAGTTCTGTTGAAACCGGAAACTCAACAATGCAATCAATAAACAAATCAACTAATGCTTTATCATTGATCCAAGAAATTGAAAAATCTGAAAATGGTAGTTTTTTTGCTGGTTCTGATGGCACCTTAAATTTTAAAAATAGGCATAGTTCATTCCCATCATCCACCGCAACTGTTTTTTCAGATGATGGTTCTGACATTCCTTATTTGGAAGTAAACCAACCCGTTGATGATGACTTAATTTTTAACGTTATAAATCTGACCAGGGAGGGTGGTTCTCAACAAACTGCTCAGGATACGGCTAGTCAGGGTAAATATTTAAAACGTTACCTGGAAAGAAATAACTTATTAAATGCATCTGATTCTGATGTTGCCCTGGCTGCAACGTTCTTGCTTGCTAAATTTAAGGATGCTTTGCCTAGATTCAGTCAAATGGTTTTAAATATTGACACTTTGTCAGCTGCTAATCAATTAAATGTTTTAGGGCTGGAGCTATCTAGTTCAATAAAAATTGAAATAACACCACCTGGTGAGGGATCTCAAATTGCTAGGCAATCCGTTATTGATGGCATCTCTTTTGCAATAACCCCGGATGATTTTACCTTGCGTTATAACGTGTCTGATGCCGTAAACTCAGCATTTTTTAGGCTAAATGACACGGTCTTTGGGGCCTTAAATGACGATAGATTGGGTTATTAGCTGAAACGGAGCCAAAACGGAGCCAAATCGTATGATTCAGCCCCGCTAAAGGCCAGCAAACCCTGCATTTATTGCATTATTTGCCGAAAGGCTGGCGGTGTCCTACTCTCCCCAGGTATTCCGGACGCAGCGGAAATGGCGGAAATAACGGAAATAACGGAAAGAAAAGCCCGACATTTGGTTTCCGTGGTTTCCGTGGTTTCCGTGGTTTCCTATAATTCCGGATGAAACTGAGCCAAAACTGAGCCAAAACGAGTTGCAAATGCCTTGGATTTATGGTCTTATTAGTCATGGTTAAAAACAAAGGAGAGAATAAAATGAGTAAAAATGATGGTTCTATTGGTGTCGGATCCCGTGTAAATTTCATGGATCGAGGCCAAAGATTCCAGGGCGAAGTTGTTGCACTAACAAAAAGCGATTTTGATGTTATCGATTTCGTTGATGTTAAAGTCACGCATTGGATGCCTGAGTCACGTGATGTGTTCAAAAAGAAAGCAGTTCCAACTATTTGGGTTGTATCTGTTCATGACCACACTCTTGAGGTTCTATAATGTCTTGGGAAGTTATTAAATTGCCTAAATGTAAGCACGGAGCTGCTCTTTATGACCAAACTGGAAACGGCGACTGGTTTCATGATGAGGAATGCACACCTGGTTGTCTGCCTGTTCCTTGTGACCCTGGTCATTTTAAGTTCGACTCATATATCGAGGACGTTGGCGACGGCTCTTTTGTTGAGTGGTTCGAGTGTGGCCATCAGGGCGAATGTGACGACTATATTCGTGTCGTTGCTGGTCCTGAGACTTGTTGTAAGTGTGGCTATGGTTTTGAGGACATTGAGGACTTGTTTAGTCCGCAGGACCGTGTTGAGTCCTGGAGACATGTTCTTTGTCCTGGTTCTAAGGTTGGTAAGTAATGGCTTGGTCAACTATCCGCAAACGTAACTCTAAGACTGGTGTTGCATATCAGGCATCTGTTCGTGAGGTTATCGATCAAAAAAATAAAACCGTATGGTCCGGAACTTATAAAACTAAAGGCGAAGCCCAGGCTGCTGCTGCCGAGTATCTTGATGGTGTAAATAAAGGAACTATCAAGCATGTTGTTGATAAACATACTTTTAGGCAGTTTGCTCTTAATGTTTGGCTGCCTGCTTGTCGTGTAAAGGTGGAACGTCCATCGACTCTTAAAAAGTACGAAATGTACCTAAATAACCACTGGCTTGATATCCTGGGTCACTTAAAAATGACACAGATTGAGCCGGTGCAGTTAAACCGTTGGCTTGAACTTAAAAAGGCCGAGGGTTTGTCTGACGGGTATCTTGCTCGTATGCAAATGACCTTGAGTGGTTTATTTGAGCTTGCTGTTGAAACTAACGCAATGGGCAGCAATCCAATGAAAAAGAAAGCCACAGCCAGGGTTAAAATTCCTAAGACCAATCGTGACGCTTACTCAGTTGATGAGGTTCGTGCCATCTTGGCTTTTATAAAAGAGAATGACTCTATCCGCAGAGATTATTTTTTCTTTTATCTTGCCTTGACCACAGGCATGAGGCGAGGCGAACTTGCAGGAGTTAGGCTGGACGACATAAGTTATTCAGCTGACGGAACTACTGCAATCATCTCGATTAACAAGTCAGTTGAAAGTGTCAAAAACGGAGGCCGTACCGTAGACTTTGTCGGTTCCAGCTCAAAAAAGAACCACAATCGTTTAGTGCCGCTTGATGTGGCATCAACTGTTGAGTTAAAGAAACACCTAGAAAGGTGTCACTCAGGCGAGGTCTACGGTCGTGCCTGGAACTCAAACAATGAGGACCGGGACATTTGGTCAAATGACGGATGGTTATTCCACCGTGGTAATGGAAGAGCTGTTGTGCCTGATTCGTACACGTCTGCTTTTAAGCGTTATTGTAAGCAGGCAGGGATCCGCTACATGGGACTCCATGCGACTCGTCATACTGTTGCTACTGGTTTGCACCGTGCAAACGTTCCGATAGCTGCGTCAGCAACTCTCTTGGGTCAAACCCCTGAGACGTTCTTGCGTACTTATGTTCATATCAATGAGGAGGATTTGAAAGCTGGGCAGGTTGCCTGGGCTGATGAAATAAAAGAGTAGCAAAAAAAAACTAATTCTAAAATGCCCACTTTGTCTTTTTGTAGTAGATTGGTAAAAAAGACGGAGTGGGTGTTTTGTTATGACAATCAAAAAAATTAGTTCTAATTTAAGCCCTTTTGTACGTACGGGACATGCACTCCGCTCTTTTGGCTATCAACGGGGCGATAAAATAAATCTAATTTACTCAAAGCATCCAAGTCAGGAAGTGATCGAGTACAAAAATTCTACATTTATCAAGTGTTACGTTCGTGACCGAGTAGACCGTGTTTGTTTCATATTTGAAGGCCAGCAGTACGTTTTACCCTTGCATGATGTAGGTGTCATGGGGGTATCTGTTGACCAGCTTAGATAATCTACTAACCGTTGATGAGATTGTAAAACTCTTAAAAGTCAG
>Ga0098042_1000442_pt1 | contig 16128 bp, 29 predicted proteins | sample 9_EtaG_FD_75066 | JGI IMG/M metagenome (GOLD analysis project Ga0098042, IMG submission 75066) | Marine viral communities from the Subarctic Pacific Ocean - 9_ETSP_OMZ_AT15188 metaG | ecosystem: Environmental > Aquatic > Marine > Oceanic | place: Pacific Ocean | collected 2015-01-10
CTTCTCAACTCACACTAGTATTTATCTATTTGCTAGTGGGTTATCTAATGCCTTTGTTAATTTACTATTTAAGTCATCCTCTAATGATTGCAGTTCTCTTTTGACATATCCTTCCATACCGTCAATCTTGTCGTTGAAACGATTGTTTGCATCAACAATCATATCTCTGGTATCTTTCTTTGATCTGTCCATCAGTGCAGTCGCTTCATCCTCTACCTTATCAATGTCGTTTTCAACCTTGTCCAGTATCTTTTCCATACGAACCAAGTCATCTCTCAAGTCGTGTTTTGTATCACGCATGAACTGTACTTGTTCACCAATTGCGTCACGAATAATGAGAACCTCTTCTTTAGTTACTTTCATCTCTTCTTGAATTACTGCAAGTTGTTTGTCAAACTCTGACAAATCTGGTGCAACGTAACTTTGAATCTGTTCTTTCATATCCATGTAATCTTTATAAAATTCAAATCCTGCCCATAGTCCACCACCTAACATGGAAACCAGTGGGATAATCATAAACAACTTACTTCCTGTAAGTTTCACTCCGCCATATTCTACTTCGGCCATTGTTCTCTCCTAGTTTAAATTTGGGTACTGTAAGTTTTCCATCGTATCAAAATTAGGGTCATTTAAGAACCATCTTGCAAACGCATGGTCTACAGTTGGTTTTGGTGGATAGAAATTACCGTCCTTGTTCTCTTTTTCGTTATAGTCAAATCCAGGCACATACGAAATCAGTGCAAGTAGTTGACGTTGGATTACCATCTGGTTCTCCAAATTGGTTTCTTTTTCAATCTTCTTTGTTAGTTCAATTGCTTTCATAGCAAGTAACATCTTAATCTTTTCATTTTTTGTCTTTGGTTTTGGTGCATCTTTTTTGTTTTCACTCTTAGTGCTATCTTTCAGTTCTGCAAGTTCTTTTTCAATATCATCTTCTTGATTCGTGTTACCTGTTTGGCTTTCTAGTTCTGCAATTTCTTTTTCAATATCATCTTCCATTGCGAGTTGTTCACCTTCGATACTATCATCAACTTCTTCAAACCCATCACCACCTTCTATTTCAACAATTTCTATCTGTTTTTCTTCAACAACATTAGGCACACCTTCTATCTCTGTTGTTGTGGTAACATCTATTTCATTATCAACAACTGTGGGGTCATCTACTGCACCATCATCAACAATCTTTGAAAGTTCTATAGCAGTTTGATATCCAGCACACTGTACATCATACAAAGGGTCTGATTCACACTGTTTATCCAAATACGCCTGTTGGTAGTTTGGACATTGTACATCATAAAGTGGATCCCAATCACACTGTTGTGCAAAATTCGCTGATGCATAGCCAGGACAGTTTTGATCGTATAGTGGATTGAGTTGACACTGTTGAGTATAGTATGCGTTTGCATAGCCAGGACAGGCAGGGTCAAATAAAGGATTTGCAGAACATTGTTGTGTTAACAATGCGGCCGCATAGCCTGGGCAAGTAGGGTCAAACAGAGGATTCTGTGTACACTGTTGATTGAACAGTGCAGTTGCATAACCCTGACATCGTGGGTCATGCAAAGGATTAGTGTGACATGGGTTTGCAGAAAATATTACTGAAAATGAAGATTGTTGTACATTGAACTCAGGCCCATACCAACCTTGCCAGTTTGCACTATCACTACCTTGTGCAGATATATCTACACTCCCAAAGTACGATGGTGGTAGGAAGGGGTCTGTAAATATTTCCTGTCCAGTGTGTGTTGTCCAATTATGAGAATGACCATAATCATACTGATATGTTGCATATATGTTACCCTGTGCATCATAAATGTCTACTTCTATGACAAAATCATCTACGCCAGGCTGTCCACCAAACCAGTTTGCATTACCATTCTTTACTCTCCACTCATACTCAAATCCATTTACTTGAATGCCTGCAACTTGTAGTGCTTGATTGATTGCAATTGTTGTACTTAGAATAGTATTGTTACCACCCCAAACAAATCCAGTGCCACTTGGAAGTGCATTAGGGTCTTGATTATTTCCAGGCCCTGTTGCTGGATTTTGCGATCCACCCCAAATACCAGTGCCAAAAGTACCAGACCATTTAGTTGCATCTGGCTCCAGTAAATCTGGTGAAGTTTGTGTTGGGTTTGGGTTAACTACTACTTGTGCGTTAGAGTAGGAGCAGAAGAAGAGCGAGGCCACCAACAGTAGCACCAATCTTTGCATTCCGATTTTGAACATCTTCCTTTGTCTCCAAAACTACGGATTCTGGAATACGGCCAGGATTGGCCTTCCATCCATCAGTTGCCTGATCACCAATTTTTCCAAGAAACGGACAAGGCGTTCCTGCCATCTCCATGGCATCATATACTCTTCTATCTTGACACAGAACTGATACGGCCGCAACTTTCATGCCCATATCATAGAGTGTCTTTGAAATCTTTAGTCTCTCACAGTTTTCATCTCTTACCATTTCACCAGTTGATACACCAAGAATTTGTGTTTGCACTGCACCAGACACACCAGCCATACATAAGTCAGAAGATGAACTTCCGATACTAGGTGAAATTGCTGATGGGGGTGGAGATATTACAATAGTCTTTCCAGACGTTGAAACATCAGACGTACTTTTAGTGGTTGTCTCTACCTGTGTTGCTTGACCAAATGCCGCTGAACTCATAACAAAAAATGCAAGCGTTAATACAATCCTATACATTTTTTTCTCTCAATCAGATTAAGTTCATTCTTAACCATTACTATTATTTATGTCTTGTCAAAATTTTGAATTGAATCATAATTTGACACAAAAGAGAGGGCAGAATTTTGACATTCCACCCTCTCCGTCTTGGTACTATTTAGTAGCCTTTTTATGTGGTGTTACGACTTTATACTAAGTATAACGACTTATCTGCACAAAGGTTTACTACTATACCTATTCGTTTGCCAACTTTTCAAAATATGACATTGCGTCATCATCTTCATTATCTACTGAAGCTGGTTGTGGTGCTGGTTCTGATTTGAACGTAGGAGTGAAGGGTGTTTCGTCCTCTTCAATCATTGCAGCTGCAGTTTTAGTTGCAATTGTCGTACCAGATAGAACAGCATCCAAACGAGTTTTCAGCTCATCATATGATTTGAAGTTTGAAGGAGCAACAAAATCTGCAAGAGAATATTCTGCATTGTAGATTGTTTCTAGTTCCTCATCAGTTGACTTCAAAGGCGTCACAGAGTCGAACTCAGACTTATCATAGTTCCAGTAACCATCAACCTTACGAATTTTCAGTTTGAAGTTCGCACCTTCCCACAAATCAAATGGGTTTACAGGTGTCTCATCTTCAAACGCAGGCTGCATAGTCTCCATCAACTTATCAAAGATTTTCTTACCATAACGATAGAGCATCACTTTGCCTTCGTTTTCTGGGTTAGCAGAATCTTGAATAATATAGACGTTGGAGTAGTACTGCAACTTTCTCTTCTGTTTACGAGCGATTTCTTTATCACTCTCAACACCAGAGTTCCACAGTTGTGAGTTGTACTCACTTACTGGGTCTTTCTGGTTCAACGTGGTTAGTGAGTTCTCAATAAACCACTGTCCAGTTGGGCCTTGGAATGCATGATTCCAAACACGAACCCATGGCAACTCTTCACCTTTTGGTGCAGGCAAGAACCTAATTACTGCGTAACCGTTACCTGCCTTGTCAACCTGAGGCTTCCAAAGTCTTTCGTCAACGTATGACTTTTTCTCAGTTGTAGGGGATTCGTCCTTTTGGACTTGTTGTAGAAGCTTGTCCAGAGAGTTCTGGTTTCTTAGCGCTGAAATAGACATATATTTTCTCCTTATGTTATCGTATGTAAGCGTATGTTTAAGTATTTCACATTATTCATAATATAATAGTATTTATAATACCCTAACATCCTGTATTTGTCAATACATTTTTGAATGTTAGGGAAAATAAATTTACTCTTTGTAGTACGTTATGTAACTACCAGTGCCCGTCATATCTTGAGTCCAACTAGTACTCATATTAAACGGCCACGTTGTTGCATCAGATTGAATACTTGCTTGTTTCTCTTTCAAGTATTCCTGACTGCAATTTCGTTTTGGTTTCTTTTCACCCATCATCAGTACCCAATCTAATTCTTGGATACAACGAGTGTACCATTGTTTGTCATGTTCATCGTGTGCTTTTTCTCTATCATCACTGAGTTGCTCTATTCTGGTTCTAATATATTTTTCCATTATAGTTTCTCCATGAGTGGGAAGATTTTGGCAATCTCCTTTGCAGATGCCTGTGCGATTTCCATATGTTCCTTTTGAGTTCCATTCGCACCCCTTAGTTCTATATAGTGAACCCAAGAGCGTAATGTACCATTCATCATCACACGAGTTTTAGTCAACCCTTCTGGTAAGACTGCACGAGCCTGTTCTTTTGCAATACCGTGTTCTATTGCCCAGTTGTACAAGTCTCTAGACTGATTAATAATACCATGTTGTCTACGTTGCCATTCTGTAATCAACTCTTGTCTGTGCAAGTCTAATTGTAAAGATGGATCATTCTCTATCTCAATAGAGTTCTGTCTATTCTCAGGGTCTTGGAGTCTGCACTCACGCAAAGTAAATGCATCCCCCATTGATTGTGGGTCAGCATATCGCTGACTAAATTCTTGAAAACTGAAACTCCTGTGACGCACTAGTTGATGTGCAATATCACGAGTTGTTTCAATCTCCAAACAAGCACTCGCCATCTCTAACGGCGACCAGTGTTTGTGTTTTATCAAGTATTGTATAAGTTTAGTCGAGGTTTTATTATTAAATTGGTTTGCCGGATTTGATACACGAGCACAGTAAGAGATTAAGTCCTGTACGTTCTTTAACCCTTCCTGTTCAAAGGCTTCAGTTGGCATCGAATATGATACCAGTTTAGCAGTTGTAAGCATATAGTTTTCCTTATTCTTCATACCAATCTTCACCTTCCTGTTAAATGTCAAGAGCAGTTTTGATTCATGCTCAGGAAATGTTATTTAGTGTGGTCGCTTGTTACGAGGGCGTACCACTGGACGATTGGACATTTCTGCCATTCGTTTGGTAAGGTCTGCATCACGCTTTTGCAATTCTGCACACTCAAACCGTAGTGTTTTTACTAGGGTTTTTTCTTCTTGAAGTTTCGCCCTGTAAAAATCTCTTTCCCTTACTAGTTCTTCCTGTGTCATCAGAAAGTCTCCTTAGTCAGTTTAAGAAGTTTCGTTTTACATTTCTCTTTATCGTAATCAAGAAATGCGCTATATTTGACGATTAAACGTCTACTATCAGGCCAAATTAAATCATCTTGTAATTCCTTATCCCATTTTCTGACATAATTCAGTAACCCCTGTAGGATTACCATCGTTTCAACCGAAATCCTCTTGGCGAGGAAGTTCTTTAATAATACTGGATGTTGGCCGTTTTGGCAAGAGAAAATTGAATCAAATTCATCAACAATTGAAAATAAAAATGACATATCTGTGAGAAAATTGTATGTCAGAGATTGTTTGTTTTTAGACCATTCCAGATAATTTTCTTCTTTGAAATCACCCAACCATCCTTTTGGTGACTTCACAAAATTTGAAACATAATATTCTAGAGCCTTGTCATCATACTTCTTTGCAACTCTAGCGAAAAAATATCTGTCCTTTCTTTTAAGGAAAGATGCTTTCGTAGCAGAAGTTTTACCCCCATACCTAGTGTAATCGTAATCTGTTGTGAAGTGAAGTTTGAGTCCAAGATACATCTGATAGGATTCCCATGCTTCCATAACAACTCCTATATTGGTAATGTTGCTACTCTGGGAAGAAAGTTTAGTTCTCTTGCATCTGCCTCTAGTTTTTCTTTGAGAGGTTTTGATATTAGTGGAGCGATTGCATCAGGCTCCATAGAATGTCTTTCACAATAATCCAAAATCGCATCCATATATGATGTTTGTCCAAGTCCTTCTTTTACAATCTCTTCAATCTTGATTGCAAACTTCTTTGGTGTCATCACTGCTAGTTCCTCTAGATTCATAATATACTCCTGTTAAGTGATGGGGGGAAGCGAAAGGAATATTCTTCCCCCCATCTAAATGTAGCAGAGCCAGTGTGTAAATGCTGGGTGCAAGTAGTCTTACCGTTGGACTACACGAGCGTATTAAGGCGCTACCCTGTCTATTAGTGCAAGTATTACTACATATACACCGTATCCAAATAAACTCCACAGAGTTGCAAACAGAACCATCTCAATCGAATCGGTAGCGTACCACCACTGTTTGAACTTATTCATGTTCACCACCTTTGTCCTGTGGGTCTAATTTAATCTTCTGTCCATTCCAATACATATTTCTACTACGACTTGGTGTAGATGTTGGAAAGTCTGTAAAGAATGTAGGACGTATTCTTGCAGTCTCAAAGGTTGCGACTGTTATTACGATAGCACCAAGTAAAAGAATATGTGCAACTGCACTGATACCAAATACCCAAAAACTACCAACATAGAAACTAAACACAATACACCACATCCATGCAAGTACCTGTAGTACCATGTGTCTTGTGGCCGTATCTGGAATATGTCTCAATGGATTCTTATCCATATCCATAACACCATTCCAACTATCATATATAAATTCTCTCATATCTATTACCTTTTCCATCGTTGTCTTAATTGGATAGTGTGCATCTACATTATCCTTAAAATCTATGGCATCATACAAATCAGCAAAATACCTTGTTACCTTTTTATCTTTGAAATAACCTGTTACTCTGAACACTGTTCTTTACCTGAGCATTCTGCTGGGAAGCAATGGCCCCTCATAAAATAGTATTCATTTTCATATGTGGATTTCCACATACTTTCATCCATGAGTTTTTCACATTGTGTTTCAGAGAATGGTTGTTGCATTGCAATCTGTCCTATATAATTCTCTGTGCCATCACCACTGATGCCCCACATTGTAATAACAAATATAAATTCTTTCATAACTAATCCTCATAATTAAGCGCCACTTTTCTGTTCCGAGGCAAGTGGCCAGCCCGACTAATTATGCCGCAAGGGCGTAATCAGAAGGTGCGTAATTATCGTTTGCACTTACGAGTTTTGACCGATTACGAGGTCATCCGACAATTCTACTCGCCTCTATCTACGTCAGTCGATCCTAGTTCGCCCCCATCATAATTACTTGATTTACCAACACCACTCAAATATTTCACTTGTGGTTTTTCCTTTATGTTAAACCACTTAATAAAGATGTCTATCAACCTATCAAGCATACTTGTCCTCAAGTAATTATGGTGGAGGCGAGGGGTACTGCCCCCCTGTCCTATCCGTCCTTCGATTTGTATCATCAAATTGTACTTTATTTATACCACATTAACTCTTCTGTGTCAAGTGGCAGTTTGATTTTTTGGTCTACCTAATGCAATACTACCCTGTCCAGAACCCAATACACAAGCTTGTTCATCACTGACAAATTCAATCAGTGTCCATGTTTCTGTTTCTGGATTCATAGAAATAATGAATCTAGATGGTGTCCTCATACCATTAGGGAAAGCAGTTTCGCCATCCATAACAATAGTAGGAACTTCACCATACTTTTTGGTCATCTCAACTAAATCTTCAATAGTACTGCATTGAATAGGTTTCGATGCCCAATATGTGTATGGGAGCTGTTCTGGTGGTTGTTCTTGTTTTTCCTGTGCTACTGCGGCACCACTAAACAGGAGCGCCGATAACGTCAGGGCCTTCATCAAGTTCTTCATTTTCTTTCATCCATTGCTCTGTGAACATATCAATGGTTTCTACAAGGTGAGGCAGATATTCATGCTTCTCTTTGACAAACTCTTGAATTAGTCCATCTTCTGTGACAACAAGAATTACAATCTGATTGATTTCAATCCCTGTTCGTTCTTCAAACATTTCTGCATAGGCCGATGCCTGCATATAATATTCAAAATTGTAGTCATCTTTTCTTTCAGAACGTGAAGTCTTAAAGTCAATAATAGAGGGAACACCGTTCCATTCGGCGATGCAATCCACTCGGCCTGCGAGTCGATATTTCTCACTCCACAATCCACATTCTTGTGCGAAAATATTATTTATACTTTTTTGTAAGGTAGGCTTTAGTTGTGAGAACAAACACCAAGGTAGAAACTCTCTACCTTCTTGTGTCACTTCCACATTGTTTAGAAAGTCCTCACACATATGGTGAACGGCAGTTCCACGAGATGCGGCAGTACGCATAATGTGATTGGCAACATCATTACCAACACGATTACGCCACTCTTGTAATCCCTTTTGTTTCTCTTTACGAACACCTAGTACAGTAGTAATAGATGGATACAATCCAGTTGGTGTAACATAGAATCGCTTTCGCTTTACGGTTTTTGTAGATACCTCTGGGATATCCACACTTACATGATTAAACATAATATAGTCCTTTAGTTAATTAAACTTTTTTACCACCACGGCGCCATTGAGTTTCGGCTGGAACACGAATAAAAGGTTTATTCGTTTCATTCTTATTTGGGTTAGGAATAGTCAATATGACATTCTTACCTCTTAGAAATGCAGAGAGTTGATTTGACATCCTCTCACTACTTTTCATATATTCTCTACGCACGGCCTTTGTAGTTTCTTTGGCCACACTTCTGCGTTCACCTTTAGAAGTCTGCGTTGCTCTTGATTTTTTCTTACCCATCATTCTCACCTTGTTCTTGTTTAATCTTACTGATAAGGTAATCTTTCACCAAACCAGAACGAACAATGTCACCCAATGTAAATTCAATATTTGCAACAGATTTCATTCCTCTTAGTATTTTCATAAAATGATGTAATCCTTCTCTATCAACACTTTTCAATAAGTCTGATTGAAAAACATCACCACAGAACATAATCTTTGAATTCATACCAACACGAGTCATAATTGTATCTAGTTCATGGAAGTTCAAATTCTGACATTCATCAACTATGATAATTGCGTTATCTAATGTTATACCACGCAAAAAGGATGTTGTCAAGAACATTAATGAACCTTGTTGTTTTAGTCTATCATATAGAAGATTAAATGACTGTTCATTAGGTTGTTCAAACATGAACTTTACCATATTCTGATATGGTACTTGGAACAGGGCTGTCTTATCTTCTTCATCGCCAGGCAAGAAACCAATCTCACGAGTTGGTACTGCACTACGAACCAAATATACACAATCATATTGTGTTTCGTTCCTTAGTGCTTCTTGCAGTGCAAGATATAGTGTGATAAAAGTTTTACCTGTACCAGCCGCACCATACAAGAATAGATTCTTATCATTCTTATATTCTTGGAAGGCACGCTTTTGATTATCGGTGGCAGGATTAATTGTCACCATCTGGTCAATACGAATATCTTTTGCCTTTGCCATTAATTACTTCTCCACTTATGTCGGTGTTTTTCTACCACCTGTCTTGTCTTTACATCCTTAATAGTTTTTCTTGAATACCTATCTGCAAGTGGGCTATCTGGATGTTTTTCAGAAACTTTACCTAGAACCTCTTTCCAACCGTTGTCAGTTTTACTATCAATTGAACCTGTTATCGAAACAATTCCAAAAGGCATTGGTACTTGAGATATGTGAGGGTTCTTTTCTAAGAGTTCTTCTCTACGAGAGTTGCTGATAAAATCATCAAACTCCTCACCTGTCTCATTATTTTTAAATCTATATGTCGGCATTATCTATTTTCTCTTCACTTAGTTCTTTGATCCTATTTAGGAGTCCATAGTAAGCGGCTGTCATATCTTTTAGGTCTTGTCTCAACAGATTGTTTTCAGATTGTAATGCACCAATCTTTGCTCTTAAATCAGGCAACTCGTAATTCAGATTGTCCACCGTCATACCAATATGGCCTTTCTCTTTCTTTCCATGTTGCGAACCTACTCTTTGCAACATTGTAAAAATTACGATACGCTTGAACCGTATCACCTTCTACCATGCACTGTGGGAATGCAAGCATCGCCTGTGGAACTGGTGTATGCCCCATAAGACTAGATGGCATATTCTTTGGTGGGTCTTGTAACAACCACCAATAATCTTTTGAACCATGTTCCTTACCATACCTGTAAGTATATTCATCGCATAGTAGTCTATAATATGTATACATCATCATATAGTTTTCTCTACACATACGAACCCATTTGTTTGTAGGATGATTAACATGGCCTGCAAGGAAAAGATGTTTGTTCATCTTTCTGTCTGGATGTTTCCATCGTTTAATTCTTGCACCACTTTTAGTCCTATCATAATATTCAGTACCATCCAAAACACGATGTGCCGTACAGAGCATTTGTTTGTACTCTGTCGGCATCTTCACAACGTGTTTATCACAGTGGTATTGAACTGACTTGAAAGGGTCTTCATCTAACCAAAATAAGTTCATCATCTACTCCCATCTGTAAAATATGTGATCTTCAATCTCAATTGTTTTCTGTTTTGTCTTTGCCCATGCTGGTAATACATAGTCTGCGTGATAGTGTGTTGCACCCTCTGTAATATCCAGTATTTCAAATGTACCAGAAACTATGCCGTCTGTCAATAGATAAATTTGGTCATAAGTTTCTTTATCATAAATCTTATCAGACTTGCCATCACAATACCAACTGAACTGGCACTTATGTCGAATAGGTATCATTTCACCTGTACCCTTCCAACTAGGACGATGTGGGCCTTGTTTGACAACTTCACAAATAGAACTTGGAAACCTGTCATCGTTTACACGATTTATAGTTACTGAAATGACTGCCATTTGTCCAGCCAGTGGTTGATTCCTTGCCTCGTGATAAACATTGTCAGCGAGACAAGTTGCCTCTATCCTATTAAACTCATCCCATTTACCCTGTACTATGGTGACATCATCACCCCATGCTGGATTTGAGATAGTTAGGAAAGAGGCAATCATTGCTTCTATCATTGAGTTAGTATCTCCATATTAGTTAGTGATTCTTCCGAATCCATTTCGTGTTGATTATTTACAGACTCATCAAGTTCTTTCCAAGCCTGTGTTGAACGTATCTTCGATAAGAGCATTCTGTCTTTCCTAAGTCGGTTCATAATAATCTTATTCGCCTCCTTATCTGAATACTCCAATAGAACATATGCACGATACTGTGTACCGTTAGCAACCACAGAACTTTCAGAAACTTTGTAACCAGCAACATCTACATCTGCAATGATGTTTTTAGTTGCCTTCTCTACTTCTGATAGAATAGAAGTATCTGTTTCTTCTGAACCAATCTTTGCAACAAAACTTTTGGTTTGAGAACGAACCCTACCATTAATTCTGTCTGCAAGAGTTGTCTTTGCATTCAACACTGCAATATCTACAGTCAATTGCAAGTCTGGTGTGACAGCAGTTCCTACAGAATAGATTGCAGTCTCACTAGTTGGTGGTTTCAAGAACCAATCAGGCATTACCTCAATCTGATCGACTACTGCATTTGCCTTATACTCGTAAACCTCTTTGGCCACGATACTTTCTGGTGGTACGTTTGTCAATGTCTCCACCGTTTTGTTGGAACTGCAAGCACTAACAAGTACAACAGAACCAAGAAGTATGATCTTCTTCATGTTATATCCCTTCTAAAAGTTTCACTAGATCATCACGCATTCCAGATTCGGTGAACAAGTCACCTAGTACTGAACCGATTTGTGGGTAATATGTTATTAGAACAATACCCAATATAATACCAATTATAATCTTAAACATTAGTAACAGTCCGTTCCGCCGGTTTGCCAATTTGCATAACACTTCCCAGCCTTCCTATGTGGATTGCCGAAGGAAATTGTCATACCCCCAATAGTAAAGCCTTGGCTTCTATTTGGTATATACTGTACCACAGGAGCAGGCGTTACGTCAATAATTTTTCTAGAAATAATTCGTTCAGTTACAACAGGAACACCCTCTTGAATTACAGGTGTCTCTTCTGGTTGTGCCTCTGTAATCTGTACAGGGTCTTTAGTAGAACAATTCATTTCTGTTTTTGCTGTCAGAACTTCTGGTGAAACCTCACCGATTACCTTTTTCTTTGCCTTGACAGTTGCTTGTTCACAAGCGTCATTTTCTGTCATGTCAGGCCCAAAAACATATGCACCCTCTGTAGGATATGTAGTACCGTCAATCGTTACGTCCATAGACATAATACATTTTCTGGTATCCTCAACATATGGGAAAACTTTCTTGTCAATATTAGAAGTCTTTTCGATTTGTTGTGTCCAATTTGTTTCTACAGTTTTATCGTATTCACATGGTACATCTGCAAACACTGGGTGGCAACCAGAGATAGATGCAATGAGAACACATGAGGTCAATCTACCCAACATTAAACATTTCTCCTATTCTATCACCAATACAATCGTTCCTATATTTACACTTCTGGTAAATTTCAATAACCAACTCGGGCGTAGATACACAACCAGATAGTGCAAATATAATGAACAATAGACTAAATCTCTTCAAAACCACACATGGCCACCTTGTACTTGGTAGTTCCAAGCAACATCTGATCACCCATAGAAGTAGAACGTAAACCATAAGTCTCACCATCTACAACAGGTAGTTCACCCATGACGGTTACATCATCGTTACCATCTTGTGGCATCTTCAATGACCAACTGTCCATGATGTTCTGTGTCCAACGATACGCATACTCAAGAGCCTCCGTACCAACTCGTTCACCCACTTCAACAAACGCAACTGTGCGTGGGGTATCTTCAAACGCTGTATGAATAACTGCAACTTGTGTCATAATATAATCCTCTCTTTTAATAAGGGCCGTCTTGGTATTGGCACCAAAGTTCATTCCACATTTCTGAAATTGCATTCTCAGCAATACTAATATCGAAATGTGTTTTCAATCCAAGTGTATCAACTACAAAAGTATTTACCTCAGAAATATCTTCAGACTCAGAAATCTTATCTTCTAAACCTTCGATATTGTAGACATCCTCTTCAATGTCCATAATGTAACTTTTAACTTTTCCCATAATTTCCTCTCTTTCGTATCTTACATAGCTATACTATCAAATGATTCGCTAGTTGTCAAGACTTTTTGTAGTATGTCTTGTACAAATAATCTAACTTATTAATCTCTGGATGAGTTCTAATCCACATTCCAGTATGTGGCTGAAAATGATTTTTGAAAAACTTATCTAATAAATCATTTCCAGTTTCTTGATTTGGATTTATTTTCAGACTTAAATCATCAAACTCATGGTCTGACATAATACTATCACCCTTAAACTCATAGGCATAAGCCGCAACTGACAGTATAATTCTGTTTCTTATTTCTTTAGAGTACATCTGCATCCCATACTAGTTGAGCAAGTTTGTCTTGCATTTTATAAGCCTCTTTCTCCCAAGGCAAATCATAGTAGGCAGTTTTAGGGTTAACCTTTTTACCCTTCCACTTCTCACCATAACCACAAGTCTCTTTTCTTGCATATTGCTTTACATGAACCATCTCGTGACAGATAGTAGTCACAAAATCTTTCAGTGTTAATTTGTTGTGAACATCAATCGTAAACTCACGATTATCATCTTCCATCATACACCAACCAACAGCATCACCTGTTAATTTTTTGATGTTGACTGTAATCTCTAATGTTTTCATTCTAGGCATGAGAGCCTTAATCATCTGGGTAACTACAGTTTCAGCGATATGTTTCTGAAACTTGTTTCCACCGATAACTTCAATATAATTCATGCGAATCACCTCTCTTAACTATACCTATATGCTATCATAACAAACCATATATGTCAATAGCTTTTTTCAAAAAAAATCCCCTGATTTCTCAGGGGATTTGGTCGTTGGGGGTGTGAGAGAGTTTGAGAGAGAGAGGAGTTCACCTTCCCCCAACTGTTATATAATACTAAAAACTGGGCATTTTGTCAAGACATTTTTAGGGCAGAAGATGTAGTTTCTAGAACCCTACGAGTCCAACCTTTACCGAATGTGTCAAAGGTAGATAGTTTCTCATAGTATGACTGACGGGCATCTTGAAAGTTCTTAATAGTTGTTTCAAGACCATGTTCATCAATATACTCACCAAGTGTCCTTAGTGTATTGGGGCCAATTCCACCATCTGCAACAGTGCCAATCATACGCTGAAGATATTTTGCACTGCGTCCTGTACCAGCGTTCACTCCGAAATCGAATACGCAGAGGTCAAGCCCAGATGGGATATCGTCACATTTTAGTCGCCCCCAATAGTTTTTCTCATAGATTGGAGCAACGTCAGACACTTCTAAATCCTTCATGTCTTTTGTTCCACCCCATTCTTCATAAACCCTTTTAGTGACACCAAGATTAGTTTCGCCGCCAGGGTCTTTTGGATGATTTACATAACCGCCTTCGTGATGCAGAATAATCTCCAAACAATTTTGATAGTTTTCTTTCATATTAGGTTTCCTTGATATATTGGTCATTCCAACCAAATGCTTCTTTAACTACATTGTCAGATAGTCCTTTGTAAACCTGATGCAGTTTTTTGTCCTTGGCGTCAACAATAAGTTGGGCCTCGGTTGAATGCAACCCCTCCAACATTTGGATGAAAAGATTTTCCTTCTTAAACTGTGGTAAAGTGTTGTCACCCCCTTTTACAAATCTAAACAGTTTTCTGGCTTCTTTTCTCAGAACAGTATGTTCTGTTCCCTCTGCGGCTTCGTTCTTTTGGTAAGGAACTTCTCCTTCTGGGAATACCCATTCGATGTTAGGGTCGAAAGAAGATTTAAGTACCATCCTAAGAGCATCTGAATCATTCTCTTTTAGGATTGCAATCTTCTTATCCTTTGTCTTTGCGTTATGTACTTTCTTTAGTACCTCAGAAAGTAGAGGTGTATATGTTCTACTCATATTAAAAGTCTCCAATATCGTTCATAAGATTCTTCAATCTTTTTGATATGAAATAATTTAGTAGTTTTGATCTATCACCTACAGGTGGTTTCAGATAGTCAATCAATATCTGTTCTTTCAAAACGACAGGAATACATTCCAAATCAATTAATGTTTTGTTGCGTTGATAATTCCTCATCATTTCTTCTGTACAAAAATCCTCTGGTTCAAGTTCAACCCATGTAGCGATTTTCTTCTTGGCCAGTGGTTTCTGCCGCAACTCGTTTACAAATGTATCGTCAGCAGATAGGAAGTTTGGTACACCATCACTTCTATCTCCCTTCAATATATGTTCTCTAATATATAGGTGAGGGTCTATTCCATTCACAAACTTCTTCAATACAGGTGAAAATTGCTTTACAAAGTTGTGTTTTTGCAACTGAATAAAATCTTTGTCACCAGATAAGATAAGAACCTTCTCATATGCAGTAGGTGTTTTAGAAACGTAATCAACTATACCAGCGATACAATCATCTGCCTCTGCACCTTCGACTTCAAGAACCTTATAAGGAAAGTGTTCTTTAATCTCATCACGAATATTATTTAGTGTTTCAAAGATTAGATTCCAATCTAGTCCAGAGGCTTCTCTATCCTTCTTTCGATTAGATTTGTAATTAGGAAAGTAATCTCTTCTCCAATACTTTTTGCTGTCATAACATAAAACAAGTTCACCGTATTCATCACCAAACCTAGAACGATACATCCTAAGTGAGTTTAGAACCATATGGCGAACCAAATTTTCATCTACATCATTTTGTCTTTTAGAACCTATCTGCATCATTAGATTACTGATACATACTTGGTTCATATCAATTAATATCATAACTACTCTTTTTCATCTCCCTTGATTTCTTCAATTACATCTTTAACCAAATCCAAATCGAACTCAGTATATAGTCCTTGAGTCTCATCATAATCTGAAAGTACGAAAATGTCAACAAGTTCTTGCATAGGATGTTTTACACCCATGTCTCTATAGATACAAGCCTTGACAAGTTCAATCATAAACCCAATGTCTTTAATGAATTCTGGATTTTCAGTATCCATTCCATTTTCTTGCATATTGGCAATCATATTTACAACAAGTCCTTCAGTAAGGTGTTCTGCAAATTTCAAGTCAGTATGTAATTTGATTGCCTTGTCAGATATCTTGAGATTTTTATGTACCTTCATTCTATTTGGAAACTGAATAATTTTTCCATCACTA
>Ga0098042_1000443_pt1 | contig 16107 bp, 35 predicted proteins | sample 9_EtaG_FD_75066 | JGI IMG/M metagenome (GOLD analysis project Ga0098042, IMG submission 75066) | Marine viral communities from the Subarctic Pacific Ocean - 9_ETSP_OMZ_AT15188 metaG | ecosystem: Environmental > Aquatic > Marine > Oceanic | place: Pacific Ocean | collected 2015-01-10
AACTTGGCGTCACCCTTCTGCACCTCTGGCGACAGAGGCTGGAGAATCCGCAAGAACGGAATCTGCATATCCTCTGTACCAATTGAATCCATGCCCTCGCCTGCAAACTCTGCCATGTCAGCAAAGATTGTGGACGGTGCGGTTTCTTTCTTATCTGCTACTGCTGTACCAGCCATTTTTAGCTCCTTGAAATCTTGGCTTCTGTGCCAACAAAAACCCCAAATGTGTCGAAGTCCAAATCCTTGCCGGCTTCGATTCTGTTCTTGACCCACGCCTTCAGGGTGGACGGATGTACGTGAGTCTTTTGTGACGGATCAAGACCGTACTGTTGCCGGAGGTCTTCGACCACCGAGCCAGCCATGTTGTCTTGTCCTGCTGAGAACGAGATCGTCACATCATTCTTGATGATGTCACCCTCGCCAATGGAACGCAGATAACCGAACGCTTCCTCGCGCTTGTCCTCTGCGATTCGCGCGTGAACGAACTGCCGCAGCGTAACCTTGTTACCGTCCACGGTGACACTGTCCATGCCCATCTCTTCCATGAGCATCGGAATGTCTTCTTCGTTGATCTTGCGCTTTTTAAATTTCAGATCTTTCAGAAACTGTTCTGCATCTGCGATCTGCTTGTCGATGTCGATTGATCGACGGATGAGATTGGAGAGGTCACTTGCCCCCTCCTTCTGCACGTTGTCAAACTTGTCGGCGTTGACTGCCTCTTCTTCGAATAGCGAGAACACATCGCTCATCACTCTCTCCTTCTAGTACAAAGTTTAACCCCTTCGGGTGGTGGTGCAGCCCTGCCCACGGAGGTAAGCGCGGGCTGCGGCCAGTGTGATACACCGGCAAACTTTTCAGGTCAAGCGGCTTTCTTCTGCTCGTGCATCTTGACCATGTGCGCGATCTGACGACTCACACTCCTGTCACTTTCCTCGGCTAGTCTTTGTAACTTCCTGTAGATGTCAATGGAAACGGCAACCGATTTGTACTTCGTCTTATCCACGCTCTTCTCCTTGATTTCATTCGCGAACTGATGGAAACTTAACCCACATGATTCGGGGGAGTCAAGTATTTAATGGGAATTGATCACAGGATCCGGGATGGATCCCAAGCTGAACTGATTGCTGCGGCCTGGCTCGTGGCACAGGGGTGCTACGTCTATCAGCCGGTGATGGCGCAAGGTCCGATTGACCTTATCGCCCTTGCGCCTGACGGGCAGATGCACCTGTTTGATGTCAAGAAGGCCAGCAAACGAGAGAACGGAACCTACATCTCGCGCAAGCTGCATGATAAACAGCGGCAGATGGGCATACGTCTTCTGTACGTGGACCTCGAAACTGGGTCTTGCGCCTTGTACCCGCATCAACTCTACGCCTCCATGTCTGTGCAGCACGAAGCCATCGTGGAAAAAGCTGCTAATCGCCACTGGCACGGGGGGAGAGTTCCAACCATTGGCGGACTTCTTCACCCAGAGCAGCAGCCGACAACTCAATCTTCTTCTGCAACGTCTTCACAATGTGAACATCAATCGTCTGCGGAACCATCAGGTCCACATACAGAACCGGATGATGCTGACCAATCCGATGCGCTCGGTCCTCTGACTGTACCCTACTCTCGAGGTTGAAGTCGTTGGCGTAGTAGATCACATTGGTCGCCGCGTGTAGCGTCAGGCCCATGCCGGCTGTCTGCGGATTGCCGACAAAGAATCTAACGTCGCCCTCTTGGAACTGCTTCTTCGCCTCTTCACGCTGATCGCTGGTGGTGTCGCCGAAGTATGTGACAGTGCTGTCTGGTCCGTACTTCTTCTTCAACGCAGCCTCGATCTTGCGGATGTCGTATCTGAATCGCGACCAGATGATTACCTTGCCTGTCATCTCCTCTATGCAGTCTAGCAGCGCATCGATTCGATAGCTTGGCACCTCTACCAGTTCGCCGTCATCGGTAACCAGATGACCGCACAGTAGCTGCTGGAGTCTGATCAACTGTGTGATGGCGGCTGGCGCCGACACCAACTCACCGCTGTCAAGGATCGCGATAGCCGCCTTCTTGAGCGAGTGATAGTGCTCGACCTGTTCCTTCGTGAGCATCACCCGCCGCGTGGTGTATATCTTCTCCGGTAGGTCTAGGGCTTCGTCCTTAGTGACCCTGTACGAAAAGCCTTCCAGTTTTTCCGATAGCTCTTCCAGATTCCTGTAGCCCACAACCTGATTGAAAGAGTGTGCCCCCATGCGCTGCGTACGAGTGATGGCATACCTACCTTGGAACGAGTAGTACGAGTCGAATCCGAGAAGCCTCTTATCCATGAATCCGCACTGGGCGTATAGATCGAGCGGCGATTTGGTGACCGGTGATCCGGTGAGGATTCTTTTATATGCAGCCTTTGCACCGAGGAGGACCAAGTTCTTAGTGCGTTTGGCTTTGGGGTTTTTGATTGTAGTGGACTCATCAACAGCAAGTAGGCTTTGCCTGCCTTGAATGAACTTATCCACGTACGCTGGTAGCTTCTTACTCGCGAACCCTTCCACGTTTGCCAGTAGGATGCGGAGGACACCACGCTCTTGAAGACCGGCTTTGAGACGTTCTGCCTGTGACTTGTTTGGATTCGGATTCCATACATATACCTCGTGCGGAATGTCCTCGGGGAAGTGGACGGGAATCTCCGACGTTTCCCAGTTGCGGTAAACACCTTTCGGCGCAACAATAACCGCTGTGTCAATTCGGCCCTGCTCGTAGAGCCACACCATGTTGTCAATAAGCACCTTCGATTTGCCACAACCCATCTCCATAAAGTATGCGTAGTTTCTTTTATCGTAGCTGCGATCCAGTGCTTCATGCTGGTGAGCATACGGCTCCGTCTTATACTTGAACTTCATCCTCGAACCTCGAACCTTGGAACTGTACTACGTTGTATCGCGGGGATTCACGCAACAGCTTTTCTAATGTCTCGCGTGTGCAGCTTGATCCACACGCTTCCAATGCGTTTATTGCTTCTTCTAATGATAGGTTGCCATCCATGTAATCAAACTGGATACGCAACATTGATGCGACCTCACTCATCTGACGCCCCCAACATGATTCCGAATCGTGCCGCCTCGAAGTACCAGAAGATTTCCGCCGGATCGTGAACCGTGGTGATCATCTGTATGGCGCCGTCTTTATTCTGACCAAGGATAATTATTTCCTCGAAATTTTCTGCGGCTGTCGCGCATACATCCGGCACCGGCTGTCGCGCTTTCTCGACTCGATTGATTGGAAAACTTAATACATTGTCTGTCATATCGCGCACTCCCCTTGGCAACAGTCGTCGATCACGCTGCCACATACAGCGCATTGTGAATGTCCGTGAACCTCGATGCGCCCAACACCGCCGCAACGTGGGCAATGGTCCTGCATCTCCTGTTCGTGAATCTTGGAAAGGATGTCCTGACGTTTGTCTTGCACTACATGGTGGCGACGGATGTCGCGCCAGTTTGGATCACGCTGCTTCATGTCTGTTCCTCGACCTTCCGGCACACAATATTTATAACCACCGGCTCGGCGGAGTTCGCGCTCATTTCGCGAAACATTTTTTCCTCGTTGCGGTATGACCACGCTTCGCACATGGCTGGGGTCTCGAACCGCTCGTTGCCGTACCGCATGTAACATTTGTTGACAGGCAGTCCGTTTACATCTGCCGCGAAACAGACAGCTATGATCACACCAAACATCTCAGCCCCTCAGAATCCTGTCGAACGCCTCCATAACTTCTTCGGACCGTCCTGGGCCATAGTCATCCGGATACTCGGCAATCTTGTCTAGCATCTCATCGACACACCACTCGATCACCTGTACGGCGGTGCTCCATTCCATGCTCTCTGTCGGTGATGCCTCTGGCATCAGATGTGTCTGATCCATATCAAACCTCCTTGTATATTTGTGATGGTACTAGAAAATCCCATGCTGTGCAATTCCGTCCATCACTGTCTGACTCTACCCATCGACATCGTCTTGCCGATAGGCGTTCCATGATTCACCTGCGTTCCTCGAACCGTCGGTCCGTTGACCGAACCGTTGTGGTTGTACGGCCCTCGGTACGGCTCTTCTTGAAACGAGAAATCAATCTTGTCCCGCGCCCCGAACATAAAGTCAAAGTCCGGATCAAGAACGCCTGAGAAATCTCCCCGCTGTAGTCCAAGACTGTGAAAACTCATCTCCACACCGCCTTCATTCGGACAACAACGGGGCGATCATCTTCATCCTGCGCCTTGCCACTTCCGATCTGGAGTCCGCAAACGCGGCACTCGGACCTCGGTTCTTCGGGCAGGGCAGTGTTGCAATTCGGACAGCAGCCAAGCGCGAGGCGCTTGCCCATCGTCCCGTCTCCTTCTTCAATCGTCACTGTCAACTCCCTGATACTCCACACGGATGCACATTGCTTCCTGATTCATCGGCATAGCGTCCCAGAAAATTTGGGTCGCCGCCACATGACACTCAGCTATAGTAGCGTAACCGCCGAGGGATTTGGTGTCGAACGAATCCGAATCGACACCATACCCTGTCACTAACAACAGAACCCAGACGACCTTCATTCGTCCTCGTCCTCCTCTTTCACATCTTCGGCAAACACCCAGTCAGCCCAGTACGAACCGGTCTTCTGCGGCGGCTTGAAATCAAACTCCTTATGCAGAGTATGGATGATCGCCTCCATCCTCCGCAGATCAGATAGCCACATGTCGTTAGTTTCCTCGACCGTGTTCTTGATGTCCTTCAGATCGTTGTGCATCTTCAGCAGCATCATCCTCATGTCGCGCGTCACGCGCTTGTCATACACACTCATTTTTTTCTCCCTATTGCACTAATCGAAGTGATGGTGATTTCGAAGACTTGTTGGCGACTGCGTTAGTTTCAAGCCAATCAATGCCATCCTCTGTGATCATCCAGACGTTTGTGAAATGTCCATCAGGCAGCATGGTGCTGATCAACCCCTCACAAGCACAAAGAGCCACGGCGTCAGCTTTTTCACGGGCCAGCTTGCTTTTTGTGGTTATGGGGTTTTCTTGGATGACCTGTAAAAGCCCTTGAATTTCCATAACCACCATCATGGTTTGTTTTTCATCCGGTATGATGTGATCCATCATTTGTCTTTCCTTTCTGCGCCATGAACCTTGATAGACACGCTGGCGTACACAAACCCTGTGTCTATCCCGCCTACGAAACAGTCGCCAAACTCCAGATCGGCGTCGTACAAACTGTCATGCAGCTTCCACAGATTGTTCATCTTTTGCTGATTGTACCGACGCTTTTTAGCCATCGCCTCATCGACACAGTTGTTGTTGTCGAACACATCACCCGCCGCCTGATGTGCCAGCAAAGAGATGAAGTCGTGGTAGCTAGGCTTCTGTTGGTACAAGATGTCCCTGTCTTCCCAGTTGTATGGGTTCCCGCTATCGTCCTTTTCAGTCAGGCCGTAGTGATCAAGATCACAGAAGCATTCGTCGTTGTCCTTCCACCAATCTTGCAGGGTGTAGGACTCTTCTTCTTGTTGGTGCTTGTGAATCTCTAGTTCCGTAGCCCTTTCCTCGGAGTCATACTTGGGCTTCAGCAGTGCCATGATTTGCTCGGCATCATCCTCATCATAGACGGTAGCGATCACCGTCTCCTCCGGCTCCCACGCGTCCACTGCGTCGTCCCATCTCAACAGGTCAGGCTGACCGCGACTATTAAAATCAGGGACAGGCCAGTCGCTGCTGTCCACTAATACGATGCTATACCTCTCGCTCACCTAGAATCTCCCTTCTGTAGGTTTCGTCTTCGTAGGCACACTCGTCGCAACGAATGTCCCCAAAATAGCTGGTATGTTCCCAGCATCTCTCACCGCACTGGTCGCACTCGACGCCACGGTAATGGTACAAACAGTGTTCAGAATCGTGGGACATAATCTACCCCCTGCTTCTGTAGCCACTTGGCACATTTATATTTGCGCCAAGCCGCATCGATCTCGTCCTGCGGTGCCTCGTCAAAGCAGAGATCAGCAAAGATTCGCATGAGCCGACGAACCTCGTCGGTCACATGCATCAGTCTGGGGTCAGGTTTTGCCACCGAATATCTCCTCCAGCTTGTTGATCTGTTCCTGCAACATCTCAGGCGTCGGAGAACGCTGACCTGTCATGTCCTCCTGCACCTCGTCATAGACTCGCAGATTCGACGCACCGTGCTTCGCGGCCCACGAATCTCGGCTCATCCACGCGGCATCTTCTTCCATGCCGATCAGCCAATCACTTACCTTACCCATCTTCCATCTCCTTCTTCAGCCATCTAGGAACCACATTGGTCACATCATAGTCAGCACCATCCAAAGTCTCGAACACACCCAGCGCCAGTGCCTGTTCCGCTGCGTCATCCTCGTTGTCTGCGGCGATCAACACCGTGTTGGTCGCCACAATCGTCACTTCGTACTGCATCACTCGATCCTCTCACAGTCACAGCCCCATTCGTCGAACAGCGATTCGTCCCACGAACCATCCTCTGTAAGACCACACTCACAGTTTTCCTCGATCTCTTCTTCCATCACTCGATCCTCTCTCCATCGATGTATTCGGCATCCGGCCACTTGTAGTCCATGCCGTCACCATTCTCCTCGCTCGTCGGCTCGTACTCGAACCGGTGACCATCCTTCTCCCACTGCACATGCAGCAGCCCCCACTTGATGTAGAAGTCATGTGCCTCCTCAATCGGGCGCGGGTATCCATTCACATCAACGGGCCAGTCCTCGATCCACTTGATCTCCCAGAAATGTGTGGCCTGTACATGGTACTCGGCCTCAATGATCTTCGTTGCCATATCAATAATCCTCCCTCGGCTCCGGATCGGACCAGACCTTCTCGCCCGTCTCGCCATGCCAGCCCTCGTTGTACTCGGCAATCTCCTCGACGGTCATGTGTTCGGACTCCACAGTCTGACAGCCATGATCGCTGTACCAATGCCAGTGCGGGTTGTACCGCCGACCATAATACCTGTCCGCCGAACCTCGGTCCTTGGGACTGCCGTGCTTCGCATCACCACGCACCCACGGCGGTGCCACCCTTACGCGCTCACCCATAGACCGCACTCCCGAACAAACCTGTCTGCACGATCTGGTCCGCAATCTCGGCGTCGATGTCACAGGTGTATGGGTTCATGATCGACAGCTTGATCTCCGGCGGCAGATTGTTGATGCCCACCGTGATCACATCGAATGACTTGGCCTCGGTTACCTCGGATGTGCTGGACGGCCAATCGTCAGCGTTGTGGTGAACCGCGATGCTGAAATTTTTGATGATGTCGCCACCATCTTTCAGACTCCAGTACCGGCCCTCCGGCAACGGCGCATGTGGTGCGCTCGTCTCCAGATGACGGATGTGGATGTAGTCCATCCAGTAATTGCACCCGCCCTCCAGTGCCGTGACCCACACAGCCTCGGCAATCTCAGCCCACGCATTCCACGTTGGGCTGGATGAGATGGTAACCATTGGCGCACCAGTGGCCGCCGAATACTCTACCTTGTTCATCATACATCTCCTTCCATATCGACGAATGTGTTCTTCGTCCGCGTCACGATGGCGTGGGGAATCCCCTTGTCTTTGAACTCCTCGACCAGATAGATGCCGTGCGGGACAGCAAGCAGATGATTGCGAGAGTCGCGGCCCACGCGATACACCCGAACACGGTCGGTGAAATCCTCACACTCCGTGTTCATCTTCTTCCGCAGGAACCGGCGATTTTTGATGACCACCTTCTTCAGGCGCTCGATGCTTTCCACGATGTGTGTGGTGCTGACGGAGATGACCTGCCCATTGCTGACCACCTCCTGTTTTGCAAAATACCTTGGCATTACGCTGCCTCCTTCACTGCATAGGGTTGAACGCGGTCAAAGAACTTGCCCACCTCGTCGGCATTGCGAATGCCGGTGAACCATTTGTTGTCATGGTGGACAGCCCAATCACCGTCGCGGGATATCACGAACCAAGAACAATACTTGATCGCACCGCGCGGCCCGATGTTGACCATCAGGTTGCTGCCCCTGCCAAACTTGGCCTCGACAATCGCCTCCTTAATGTAGCGATACCGCGTAACCTCAACCGTGCCACCCAGTGCCTCGGTCATGGACTTCAGATTCTCGATGATCTCGTTCTGCTTTTTCATGCCGTCCTCCTTAGACGTACTGTCTGTCTTTTACTTCGCGCATCAGAGCGCAGGGAATTTGCTGAACAGGACAATCGCGAATGGCCTCGTAGGCCGCGATCTGTTCAGCGCGGGTATTGATCTCGCGGATCACATAACAATAGCGATCCTCAAAATAGTCTCGGCAATCCTCAACCTCGCTGGCGCATGTGTGCCAGTCGGCCATCATCCACGAAACCGCATGTTCGCGAGTCTCGAAACTCGGATCGTTCTGATAGACACTGCCGGTCTTCCGGCACTTGATGAAAATTTCAAACATAGCTTCTCTCCTCCGTGAAACTTGAACCTCGGTCCTTGAACCGATATAGTCCCATGCAGTATTGCATGATCCACGACAGGCATACGTCGCCTGTCAAAACGTCGGCTATACACAGTGACAAATCGCGCGGTTCCCGAACCCTCGAAAGGGAATCGGTACAAGGTAAACAGTACCAATGATTGGATAGTCTCATATTATCCCATGCCATACAAGAGAAAATGTTTTCGGGGTTAGCCCCTATAGTGTTTTCCACACGAAAAAGTTTTTGGAAAAAATTTTTGGGAAATGGTGTTCCGAGTGTTCCGAGTGTACTGAGCATTGAATTTACTAGGAAAATCTCGGTACACTTCGGTACGTTCAGTACACTTGATGGCGAGCAAATCCGCTCGCGCGACCCTTTGCTCTGCAAAAAACAAAAACCCACAGAAAAACCTATAGGGGGCTTACCTTGCCAAAGAAGACCGCTGGCCTGACCAACAGGCAACGAGAGTTTGCTAGATACTACGTCGAGGGGCGATACAGTAATGCCGAGTGCGCTAGGCTGGCTGGCTATTCGCCCGACGCCGCCAAGCAACACGCATACAAACTGCTGGATGGTACGTCCTACCCTCTGGTCACTGATCTGATCAAAGAACTGCGGGAAGAGCGGGAGCGCAAATACGGCGTGACCCTTGTCGGTCAACTCAAACGCCTTGACGAACTGTCGCGCGGGGCAGAAGAGTCCGGTCAATTCTCTGCCGCCATCAATGCGGAGAAGATCAGGTCCGCTCTCGGTGGCCTGACCATAGACCGGCGGGAACAGAACCACATCCACCAGCTTGACCAACTGTCGCGGGAAGAGATCGTCGCCCGACTCGATGATCTCCGCAAACGACACCCACATGCCTTTGACAACATGAAGAGGGTTGAAGATGCCTCGGACAGAACGCCAGCTATGGAACTCATTGAGGCAGAAGTTACCGAAAAAGACCCACTGCCAGCGGATTGAGAACCGTGCCGGTGAAGGTATGCCGGACGTATATCTGTGCATGGATGGTGTGCCGGTATGGGCTGAACTAAAAATTACCAAGAATGACCGCTTTACCATCTCAAAATCCCAGATTGCTTGGCATTTGGGGCATACACGGTGTGGCGGTGTCAGTTTTTTCTTGGTCCACGACCCCTCTACGAGGCTTGTATTTTTGTTTGACGGTGGTTTAGCGGCCAAGTTGCACGGTTCGCGGCTCTCGGTCCTGCGTCCTGCGGCCCGCTGGTATGGTGATATAGGCGCTGCGCCCTGCGCCCTGCGGCTTGCGGCCCATGAATCGTGGATCGCGGCCCTCGATCCTGCGTCCTGCGCCCCTGCGCCCTGTGATGATGGCGCCGGCAGCACGAACGAAAACAGGGACGGGTTGTAACCCGTCCCTGTTTCCCGGAGGAAGCCCCTAGTGTTTGTGGTAGGATACAGTTTTAACATCCCGATCCCAACAGGCCCGGCAATCGCCACACTTGCCTTCCTGTTTTGGCGCCGGGCACTCATGCCCGATTGGTGCCGCGTCTTTGATCACGGCGCTGGACCACTGCCACTTGTCCGGTGGCGCCTGGTCGACCATCGTTTGAGACAAGCGCAACACTGCATTGTCAGGCAATGGTTCAATCTTTAGGGCATCGGCCCAGATTTTGTGTTCCTTTGTCGGTATCCAGTGGCGCTTATTCGGTGTCGCTTTGATCACGTCAATAATATTCAGCGCCATGCGGATATCTTCAACGTCGCCACTGTCAAACCAGCGGAAAAATTCGGACCGCGTACGGTTCAGCAGCGCGACCATGCGCGGGACAAAATCGATAGCGTGGAAAAAATCCTCGCGTTCTTCCATTTTGTTGACCACGTTTGGCATGCGATACATACCCTTTCGGGCATAGCAATCAAAGCATACCGAGCCGGGCACCTTGGCGAGTTTGCTGCCAGTCTTGCATTTGAAAGCCGAGCGGGAAATTGACTTGCCCGGCATTTTTGAGACGTTTGAAAGCATGGTTTAATCTCCGCGTTTTTCCATGTCCTAAGATAATATCAGATAATCCCACTCAATCAAATAAAATAATCCTGCGTCCTGCGCCCTGCGGCCCGCGCCATATGTATGTGGACCGCAAAAAACTAGGGCCACCGAATGGTGGCCCTAGTCTCCGGAGGGACCGGTTACAGGATGCCAGGCACTAGGTAGTCATCCCATGCATCTTCTTTAGCGCACTCGATAGCCTCGTGAGGCGTGAGATCATCCTCGTAGTAGTCGCGCCATGGTGCGTCTGGTAAATCCTCAACGCCTACTCCGAGCTTGCGTGACACGATCTGATCGCATGTCTTGTACCACTCCCAAAAGGCGGCGTATGTGGGTTGGTTTTTATATGTCATCTGTCCATCTCCGTTTGGTCCGTGTTTCCCGGGCGGGTATCCAGCCCGCCCGGGCACGGAGGATTAGTTTGTGGGCGCTATGATCTCAAGCTGGTACTCGACGTGATCGAGTTCGCCAATGCGTTCTTCGAGTTCGTACAGCTTTTCCTCATCGCAAAAGTTGTCATCCATCATGGCGCACGTGACTTCCTCGAGCATATGTCTGGCTTGACTGACCAGCCCATTCACTTTCTGGATTTCCTCTGCATACTTCATTTGATTACCTCCGTTATCGAGCGATATTGCTCACCTAAATAATACCAGAATATCCCAACTAATCCAATAAATAATAGACCTGCGACCTGCGACCTGCGGCCCGCGCCATATATATGTGGGCCTGCGACCTGCGACCTGCGACCTGCGCCGAGGGGCGCCGGCGCAGCGCGTAAGAACGGGGGCCGCAGCCCCCGCTCCTGTTGTTACTCTCCTATGATCTGCTTCAACTCGCGCAGCGCCTCTTCGTACGCCTCCGCTGCTTCGTCCTTGCGATCTGCGAGTAGCATCATCGCCATGAACTCGATCTTAAACTTGGCGCGCTTGGCGCCCTCGATCATGTCCTGTTGTGTCATATCTGTTCTTCCTCTTCTTTCTGGTAGGTGTGGATGATTGGCATGCGCCACTTTGGAATAGGTTTCATCTTCTTTTGCCTTGCACGATATACCTCTCCGCTCATAAGCCCGCGCAGCCCCGTGCCAAGATGTGGCATGTGCTTCCCGCAGTCAGTGCAGATAAATTCAGTCGCGCCATACTCTGCAAGTATTGCCTCGCCCATATTTGTTGGTGGACTGCCACAGTGCACACAGACATCACCGTGCCAAGTCAGTACTCCTGTGTCGGGGTGCCGTGATATCAAGTTTGTGTTGATTACGGCAGCAGGTTCGGCGGCAAGTTGCTGCCAGCGGCCACGTGGACGGCGCTTTGCTTGTGTGGCTGACATCTGCCCCAAACGGTGTGGCGGCACAAGCGCATGATCTACTTTCTCATAACTTGCTTGTACATCACACTCTCGATCCGCACGGCGCAACTCAGCCAACTCGCGCTCCTTGTCCTTCTTGCGACAAGCCTTGTGCACAGATTCCTCTAGCTGGCGCATACTTTCTTTGCGTTCAGCCGAGGTCAAAACATCGCGTCGTATCGGCGCCTCGGCGGCCTTCTTGGGCACAACACGCGGTCTGCCGCGCCTTTTGGGGGCGGCTTTCTCGAGTACCTGCTCGAGCACACCATACTCTTTTAGGATCTCCATACGCCGTTTCGATATCTTCATAACCCACCAACCCTCCGTTGGTTGGCGGGGGCCGAAGCCCCCGCGCAGTGGTTAAGCGATCCGGTAGGCCCGACGACGGCCACCGTATGGTGAGGGCTGAACCTCGATGTCCGTCCCGCCATTCCGCAGGTCGGTCAGCAGCGTGTGGACACTGCTCTCGGTCAGCCCGAGGAACCCGCCAAGCTGCTCGATGGTGAACCCCTCGCGGGCGTTGGACAGAAGCTCGATGGCCCGCTGTCTGGTCTTGACGCCCATCCGGAACGTCACCGTCTCAGGCTCGTCATCGATGATGACAGGCTGGGGTGCCGGATCCTTGATCTGGATGCCGACGACTCTGTTGTCCTCGATTACAAGCTCGAGGGTTGTACGCTTGATTGACATATCGTACCTCCGTTATGTCAGGTTACCCGTTTCGGCCTAACAGCCATCATCAGGGGACAGCACACACTGCCCGACGGGTGGGGGGCCGAAGCCCCCCTGTTGGTTATCGGATGCCTTTGACGTGGCGCTTGACCTTGGTGAGCTTTTTGTTCTCTTCGAACGCGGCCTCACCGTGGATCCTTTTGTATTCGTCCTTGGACGGGGCACTCTCTCGGATCGTCTCTTCGACAATCAGGAACCGCTGGTCGTTGTCCTCGAGGATGCCGGTTTTCAGGGCATCGATCTCGGCCTTGATCAGGGCGGCGGCAGTTGCAAGCTCCTGCCAGCGCTTGACCTTGTCGGCCTTGCGATTGGTGGTGATCAGGTCGGTGACCTGCTGCTGAAATTGTGTTGCCATGATGACCTCCGTGTCGTTGGCTGTTTCGATACCTGAAAGGTATCCCGAGAAAGATGGGAAACACAACCCCTAAAATGGGATAAAATCAATTATCTTTTAGAATAATTCTAAACTAGCAGGGGTTACTGGGGCGCTTTGCCAATGCCCGCGCTGCCCGCGCGACCCCCCACCCCCTAGATTTCGGGGTGCTAGGCGCCGTCGTGTCGTGTCGTGTTGGGTTGATAAATTCATTGGCAGATATTATCGTTCGGGCATGTCAGGTGCTCTCCACACGATTCCCGACCAGGATCTCCGTGAACTGCTGCTACTCGAAGAGCAGTTGAAGAAGCTGGAAACCCGCGAAGCCGCACAGACTAGCTTCATGTCGTACGTCGATCACGTGTACGATGGGTTCATCGTCGGGCGTCACCATAAAATCATTGCCGAGAAGCTCGAACGTATCGCGTCGGGTGACTTGAAGCGTTTGATAGTCAACATGCCGCCCCGACATTCCAAGTCGGAATTCGCGTCGTATTTGATGCCGTCTTGGTTCCTCGGCAAAAATCCCAAGCTGAAAATCATTCAGGCTACAATGAACACCGAACTTGCTGTAAGATTCGGGCGCAAGGTCAGGGATTTGATTGCAGACCCGATTTATCACGAGGTTTTCCCAGACACTGACCTTAAACCGGACAGCCAAGCAGCAGGTCGGTGGGAGACCAGCGCAGGCGGGGAATATTTTGCAGCCGGGGTGGGTGCTGCAATGACTGGTCGTGGTGCCGACCTTCTTATTATTGACGATCCGCACTCGGAGCAGGATGCTCTGTCCTCGACTGCATACGATCACACATACGAGTGGTACACATCTGGCCCGCGTCAGCGTCTCCAGCCGGGTGGTTCGATTATCATTGTCCAGACACGGTGGTCCAAGAAGGATCTGACGGGCCGGTTACTGCAAGCGCAGGGTAACGACATGATGTCGGACCAGTGGGAGGTGGTTGAGTTTCCTGCCATTATGCCGTCGGGGGAACCGCTCTGGCCTGAATTCTGGAAAAAAGACGAGCTACTAAAAGTCAAAGCTGCGCTGTCCGTGGGCAAATGGAATGCTCAGTGGCAACAAAATCCTGTGTCGGAGGAGACCGCTGTCATCAAGCGAGAGTGGTGGAACGTCTGGGAAGAGGAGGACATACCGAGTCTGGACTACATCATTCAGTCCTATGATACGGCGTACAGCAAGAAAGAGTCGGCTGACTTCTCGGCGATTACGACGTGGGGTGTGTTTGAACCGCACGGCAACGGTGATCAGCACTTAATTCTACTAGACGCGAAACGTGGCCGTTGGAACTTTCCTGAGTTGAAGCAGATTGCACAGGAAGAGAATGAATATTGGGAACCCGACATGATGTTGATTGAGGCCAAGGCGACTGGTACACCATTGGCTGACGAGATGAGGTTACTGAACCTCCCTGTCATAACCTTTGCTCCGGGCCGAAAGAAGGGCGGGGGTGGTCTCGACAAGATGACAAGGATGCATATGGCATCCCCGATATTCGAATCAGGAAAAGTGTGGTATCCTGCCGCGCAGAAGTTCGCGGATGAGGTGATCGAGGAAGTAGCTTCTTTTCCAAATGGCGATCATGATGACTTCTGTGATAGCATGACAATGGCCTTGATGCGTTTTCGTCAAGGTGGTTTTATAAGTTTACAGGGTGAAGAACTTGAAGACTGGCTCCCGTCTAAAAAAAGAGAGTATTACTAAACCACGTATTCGTCTTGTTGCGAACAGGTTTTCTAAGCTCATGCTGCCCGAGAAACGTAAACCTACAAGATTGGCATAATAAATGGCACTTCCTCCACAGACTGTAGACATGGCAATGGGCGCTGGTGGTCCGGCTGAACAATTGCCTGAAGAGATGATGGTAGAGCTTCCTGCCGAGAACATGCTTCCAGAGGGCATTGAGATGGCCGGCATGGAAGAAATGATCGAGGTCCAAGCTGCGCTGTACGATCACAACGCTAATTTGGCGGAGATCCTTGATGATTCCGTCCTCGGGTCGTTGTCCTCGGATCTTCAGGACAAGATTGACGATGACAAGGAGTCTCGCGAGGACTGGGAAGAGGCGATATCCAAGGGCTTGAAGCTATTGGGTGTGAATTACGAGGAGCGCAACGAGCCATTTCTTGGTGCGAGTGGGGTGCATCATCCGCTGCTGAGTGAGGCTGTTACGCAGTTTCAGGCGCAGGCGTACAAGGAGATGCTTCCGGCGGGTGGTCCTGTAAAGACTCAGGTTCTCGGTGCGGCGACCCGGGTTACTGAAGAGCAGGCGCAGCGTGTGCAGGACTTCATGAACTACCAGATTACGGAGGTTATGGAGGAGTATGATCCGGACACGGATCAGATGCTGTTTTATTTGCCGCTGACGGGATCGACCTTCAAGAAGGTTTACTTTGATCCGGGCAAGCAGCGGGCTGTGTCGAAGTTTGTGCCTGCGGAGGATTTGATTGTTCCGTATTCGGCGAGTGACTTGAACACTGCCGAGCGGGTAACTCACGTTGTTCGTATGACGGAGAACGAGTTGCGTAAGTTGCAGGTTGCTGGTGTGTACCGCGACGTGGACTTACAGCCGGGAGATGAAGATGATGAAGGAGCTATTAGGCAGACTGGCAACGAGTTGCAGGGTGTACGTCCGTCGTATGGCGACGACGTTTACACACTGGTCGAATGTCACACGGAACTTGATCTCGAGGGCTTTGAGGATATTGGACCCGAGGGTGAGCCTACGGGCGTTAAACTCCCTTACATTGTCACTATGGATGAAGGGTCAGGACAGGTTCTCTCGGTGGTGCGAAACTATAGAGAGGCGGATCCACTTCGTAGAAAGCGACAATACTTTACTCATTATAAGTTTCTTCCTGGGTTTGGCTTTTATGGCTTTGGCCTGCTTCATACTATAGGGGGTTTGTCACGTGCAGCGACATCTATCCTCCGTCAGCTTATCGATGCGGGCACTCTTTCGAATCTTCCTGCTGGCTTTAAAGCTCGTGGTGTTCGTATTCGCAACGACGATGAGCCGCTTGCTCCTGGCGAGTTCCGTGATATTGATGCTCCCGGTGGTGACCTTCGGAATGCTCTTATGCCCCTTCCATACAAGGAACCTTCTGGGACACTTGCTCAACTACTGGGCGTTATCGTCGATTCAG
>Ga0098042_1000444_pt1 | contig 16088 bp, 22 predicted proteins | sample 9_EtaG_FD_75066 | JGI IMG/M metagenome (GOLD analysis project Ga0098042, IMG submission 75066) | Marine viral communities from the Subarctic Pacific Ocean - 9_ETSP_OMZ_AT15188 metaG | ecosystem: Environmental > Aquatic > Marine > Oceanic | place: Pacific Ocean | collected 2015-01-10
GCATCACTTATCGTACCCTCTTCAAGTTTCTTTAATCTCTTTTGTAATCTAATTTCTTTGAGTTTATCTCTCTGTGCTTTAAGTTCTATTCTCTCTGCCTTGGTTAAGTTTCTAACCTCCAACCCTTTCTTACTTATACCTGGTGCTCCCTTCTGACCAGGTACTATTGTTCCTCTTTTATTGATAGCATCTGCTGTACTCATTCTTATTTTTTGTTGAGTAGATTTTGGAAAACCTTTCATTATTATTCTCCCAATCGCTGCTATTTGTTCTTTCTCACTTAATTTTTTCAAGAGGGGTGATTTTACTAATGCTTTTTCTAAAATTTTTTGACTTGCAGGGGCACTCTTACCTCTTGTTGCAAGAGCAAGAACTACTAACCCTGCTGTAAGTAATGAGACTCCAGTTATCTGAACCGATGGTCTTTGTAAGAAAGGTTTTTTAGGTTTTGGTTTTGGTACGAAAAAACTTCCAAATGGAAATCTTCTCTCAGGAGCACCTATTGCTAATTCATCATCACGTTCTCTTTGGACAAATTCTCCCGAAAAATTCTCAAACTTATCTAATACTTTATCAAAGTCATCTAATGCTTCTGAGAATAATGTTTTTTGAGTTCTAACAGCAACTCGTTCCACTTCTAATTGCCTTCTTCTGTTCGCTCCTGTAATTGAATCTGCAAAATTTCCACCTATCAAACCACCTATGATAGCACCACCTGCACCACCAACCAGTGTACCTACAGGTCCAAGAGCAGTTCCAAGAGTAGCACCTATTTTAGCCCCTGCTAGTGAACCTGCTAAACCACCTGCAGCACCTACCCCTGCCTGTACATTTGATTGACCCTCTGCACGTCTACCAATAAAATCAAGTCCTGTGCCTACAACTGCAAGAGGTTTTGCCAATCTACCTATTTTACCTACTTTACCTACCCTAGATAAATTAGATGTGCCTTTTTGCATTCTCAAAAGTTGATTTGGAGAACTTGGTGTTCTTTTTAATCCTCTTCTAAGTAAACCACCACCACCTAGACCAAGTAATCCAAGTGCACCGCCTAACACGCCTCCTTTTTGTGTCTCTCTATTTGTTGACGCTAAGTTTCTTAGTGTACGACCTCGTTCTTCTACGATTTTTCTTTTGAGAATAAGAGATCTTTTTTCTAAATTTCTTTCAATTCTATTGTTTTCTGATAAACTTCTACTTAAAAAGATTGATGATCTTGATAAAGTTCCAGATATATTTCTAATCTTTTGTTCTATCATGCTAATCCCATCCCTGCACCTAGAGCATTAGCACTCACAAATTTATCAATAGTCCCACCACTACTTGTGAATTTAGTTCCCACACTTACAAATGTTGGAGTAGCTGTGAGTCCTGAGAAACCAGATGATTGATCACTCTGTTCATCATCGTCTTGTAAATTTATTACATTAGGTTCGCCTTTTTGATTATTATTTGCATTATCACCCAAAATCATTTCAATGCTCATATCTCCCAATTGAGATGAATCTAATTGTTGATTAGACTCTACCATATTCATTGAGACTAAATCGTTCCCAACTAAGGTATTTGATGCGGTATTCTTCTTGTCACGTAAAATTGTTGTCGATGAAGACACTTTATCATCAGAAGGGTCTTTATCAGGATCAAATCCTTGAAACCTCATGAGATCATCAAATCTAAGTGACTTAGGTAACTTGAAAGGTCCGAATTGAGTGAATTGCTCCTCATCTGGTATATCATCACCAGCAAAAGGGTTGGTAAGTTGATTAAAAATATCACCAAAACCTGCCTCTTCAACTGGGGGGATATTTTCATCTTTTTTATTTGTTTTAACATCCTCGGACTCACTTATAAGTTCTTCATCAAGACCACCTTCACCTTTTTTTCTTCTATCTGTAGAAACACTTGGTAGAAGACTATCAAATCTTGCCAATATACCTCTGAATCTATCTACATCAGGTTTGTTTATAGTTTCTGCACCTCTAATAGTTTTAGTAGCTGATAATTGTCTTCTCCTATCTGCATTTTGATTAGAATTTATAAGACCTGGTAGTATAAGTGATGCTGCGAGGGCAGCAGTGATAAGAAGGGGATTCTTAAGTTTTGAGGCACCTGCTACTCTAGAACCCATGGTACCTAATCCAGAACCTCTACCTAATAGACCACTTTTTGCCAATTTTGCTGTAACAACTGTAGATATAACACCAAGAATCTCTGGTGAAAGAAGAGCAGCAGCACCCCCTACACCTGCAAGACCTTCACCGACATTTCCTTGTAGTATTTGGGATATACCTGCTGCACCAAGTGCCCCTGCTGCTAGTTGCCTTCCTAAACCTGATCTTACACCTTGGAGATTTTTTGAATCCTTCTCTAAAATTTTCTTTTCTTCTGCATAATATCTTTTTTTCGCTGCTATATCTTGCCTTATCAAATCCTCCATCGTATCCATACTACTATTCACTGTCTGGAATTGACTCAATATTCTACCAAACATCCTCTGTTGAGGTCTTTCTATTTCTATTACATCCTCTTCAACCTTAGATAACCTAGAAAATACGGTATTTACCCTACGATTGATAGCAATCATAGGAGTAAGTGATTCTACTCGTTTACCAGGTGTTTGCATTAGCTGCTTGTTTTTGCTGTGCTTCTAACTTTTGTTTCTCAAGATGTTTGACCAAGTAGTTCACATAAACATCTCTTTCCCATGGCATCATTGCCTCTATATCACCCAGTGACCACTTATGATGTTGCATAAGTGAAAAATTAGTTTCCAACATTGAATCAATGCTGGTGTGATATAGCATTATACGAAAAAACTTGATAAACCCTCAATCACGACATCAGAGTCTTTTTTAGTTTTGGGGTTGTGCACACTGCCTTTATATTGTAACTTAGGCATTGTTGCAAAGAAGTCTTCAATAAGTGAGAATTGTTTAGAATTCAATTGCTCAATAAATTTTGTCAATTCTTTTTTTGTACAATCCCCTGATGACCATGCTTCATCAACAGTAAAAATCGTGTCTATACAATCAATTACTGTATCAAATGCCTTATCAATTCTTTCATCACTATCCATGGGAGTGCTTGTGAAATTATTATCCAAAAATTGTTGCATAGATGGATATTTCATTTTGATAGTGATTTCATCATTGATTTTAATCATATCAGTATGATCATCTGGCACATCCAACTTTATATCAGATAATTTGATAGTAAGTGGCACTTTTGTTTCATTATCATCTTGACATGTAATCAATAGGTCAACAGACTCACCAATCGATTTACCCCTTATATTCAAAAACAAATATTCTAATTCAAAACTAGGGAGTTTCTCAACATCAACACCCCGTGTGATAATACATGATTTTAATACACTTTTTAGCGTGGAACTGATATCAGCGTCATTCCCACCCTCAAGGGCAATAAGTAAAACTTTCTCTTCTTTTACAAGAAAAGGTCTATATTTTATCTTTTTCCCCGTAATGAGTTGCAATTCAAACGTAGGTGCAACGACCTTGGGTAAAGGCATAATAATATTATTCAGTGACTTTATTTAGTATAGCACTAGATCTCTTTTGTAACGTCTGGATTTCTTACATTACTTAGCGTTGCATCTGATTCTGCATAAATTGCACCCTTCCTTGCTGCTCTTTGAGTAAAGTATTGCTCGTAATTGAAGGTAATTGTAGTTTTTATGAGTTCTGCTCTTCCATACGCTAGTGGTGCAGCAACAATGCTAGTCGGAAATGCATTCATAATATGATATGTAATGGCACTCGGTAATTGCAAATTGAATCTACTTGTTTTATTTAATTTACTAAAACTATCTGTTGTATCTTTACTAAAAGCAGTTATTTCTATGTTACACTTATAAGTTTTAGGATATTGCATTCTTCTAAACGCTGCCCCTGCTGCATGATTTATTCTTTCATCTGTACTTGTACCAAAAGTACCATCATCTATTCTAGTGGGTGATATAAATTCCATCCATGCATTGAATACTTCGTTTGTGTAGTAATCAGTTTGCGAATAGAATGTCAATATGACATCAGGAAATCTTCTAAATGTGGCATAGTTTTGTGACAAACCCTGTCTTAGACCATCTACCTTACCTATTTGTAAATCTGAACCTGGTAATACTGCCTCGGAACAAAATAGTGCAAGATATTCGCCAGGATTGAATGTGTTACCATTTTGATCAAAAAAACCATGTTGATTTATAAAAGTTCTAAGTCTATCATTTCCAGCAAAATTTATCAATACGTCATAGTTATTATTCAACGCAGGTGTTATATTACCAAACTTTGTCGTTGGATCAGTTAGATTTACCGTTGGTAAGTAAAATCTACCAGATCTAAACGCATCTGCCCTCTGTGCCATCTAAATATAGTATGATTACATACTATGTATGTCATATAAGGGTAAATACAGACCTAAAAATCGTCAAAAGTATAAAGGCGACGTTGGAGAAGTCGTGTATAGGTCATTGTGGGAACTCAAATTCATGAAATACTGTGACACTAATAATAAAATACTGAAATGGTCATCAGAAGAAATAATAATACCCTACAAATCACCTGTTGATAATAGGGTGCATCGTTATTTTCCAGATTTCTATGTCAAGTATAAGGATGTTAAGGGTAAAATAAGAGAAAAAGTTGTTGAAATCAAACCCGCAAAACAAGTCAAAGAACCAAAGATGCAAAAAAGAAGAACAAGAAAATATGTGTCAGAGGTTTACACTTATGCCACTAATCAAGCAAAATGGGCAGCAGCAGAAGATTTTTGTAAGGATAGAAGGTGGGAGTTTCAAATACTAACGGAGAAAGAACTTGGAATATAAAAATGTATTTCCCACCTCTGTTGTAGTGGGTCAACCTATCATAGGAGAGGTCATGTTATATCAATACTCTGCAAAATATGCTGAACAACTGCCATATTATGATAAAAATCCTATGACTTACATCGTAGCAATGGAAAGTAATGCTTTTTATGGTATCAACCTACATTATACCAAACCTGCGAATAGATCAGGCACATTGGATTATATTATAGGGGATAATGATTATACTAAGTTACCTGGTTTCAATAAATACCTAAGATCTTATGTGCAAGGTATGTTCCTACAACTAAAAGGTGAAGATTTAGACAAAGCACTAGGAATGCGTCTTGAGCAGTTTGTCTCTGATTTAGGTAGTGTAGAGATATCATTAACAAATACTGCTATGAGGAGAGTGTTGAAATGAGTAAGAAAAAAAATACACCCATATCAATATATGGTAAGAATAAAAGATTGACAGATGTTATTAAGTATAAAATTGATGGTTTTAGATATAGAGAAACTATAAGTCTTGATACTGCGAATGGAGACTTTGGTAAATCACTTATGATTGAAAAAGAGCGATTATTAGAGGTGCCTTCACAAGTACCAATTTACATATTCAAACCAATAACAAATAAAGAAGAATTGCAAAAAGTGCAAAAAGATGGCACTAGGATGAATGCTTATGGCTTTCACATAGCAGATTTAGATGCTTTAGAAGGTGCTGAAAAAGCGTTTAGAGCAAGTGGTATGAACGATTTTGCTGATGCTACAAAATCATGGGAAGGTATACCACTACCATCCGATACTGGTGAAGAGGAAGAACCTAAAGAAGATAGCACAATCACTGAGATAGAACCAAATTCAATATTGGGTAATTATGAAGAAATATTCAAAGAACACCTCAAGTATCCTATTGACATGTTTATCGGTAAAGGATTCAGTGTGACAGGAGGACCTACTACTGGAGCTAACCCATTTGTAGAGGGAACAGGTGAAGGGTCACAGGATTATATGTTTATAGAACAATTCTTATACAAAGCACCTCAAGCGATTACAAACCCAAGAGATGACGCAACATTTGAAACTGGTGGTCGTTCAACTTTGCCTGAATTAATAACAGGTGGTTTGGGAAGAAGAACCAATTTGGGAGATCCTATGGGAAGTTGTATATTGCCAGTACCAAATAAATTATCAGTCAGTCAGGGTGTCAATTGGGGTGAAGGTAGAGCAAATGCAGTAGAATTATCTGCATTTCAAGGTGTGAATAAAATTTTATCAGACACGTTTAATAAAAAAGGTTCTAATTTAGTAGGACTCTTAGCAAATGGTCTAGCGGAAGGAAAGAAAACTTTCAATACTTTGAAAGATGATATTAACTCATCAGGCACAGGAGGTGCAGGTGCAACAACAGTATTGAATGCAGTGGTTGCACGTTCAATCCTAAGTAGAATCGGTATAAATGTTGATGTCAATCAATTCATTACAAGAGAAACAGGTGCTGCAATAAACCCAAATTTAGAACTCTTGTTTGGAGGACCTCAACTAAGGACATTTTCATTTGTCTTCAATTTTGCTCCAAATAGCATAAGAGAAGCAAAAGAAGTAAGAATGATTCATAGATGGTTCAGACAAGGTATGTTGGCACAAAAAACCACAACAGGTATTGGTGGAGGATCACTATTTCTTGGTTCACCAAACGTTTTTAGATTATGTTATAAAAATAATAATAGAAGAATCAGAGGTCTAAACACTTTCAAAATTTGTGCAGTAACATCCGTTCAAGTTGATTTTACTCCAGATGGTGTGTACCAGTCATATGATGATGAAGGTGCAGTATCACAACCTGTCAGATCCACTATGGCAGTCACTTTCAATGAACTGACACCAATCTTCGCTAATGATTACAACTTGAGTGAAGCTACTGATGATCCTTCATTAGATGATCTAGGATTGAATATTAGTGGTTCAAATGAATTTGCGGAGGATGATTTAGGATTCTAATGAATTATTTCGATTTATTCCCAAATGTGGAATTACCATCTTTCTCTGATAAGAGAACATCTAGTCTAGATTTTATAAAACTCAAAAATCTATTCAAAAGAGGAAAAGTAAGAGATGACATATATGGCAGTGTCACCGCTTTTTCAAAATATTTGGTGCTTGATGGTGAGAGACCTGACACTGTTGCAAGAAAGTTATATGGTGATGAAAATTTAGATTGGATAATTTTATTATCAAACAATATCATCAATGTTCAAAATGAGTGGCCTATGGGTCAATATGATTTTCAAAGATATTTGGACAATAAGTATGATAAAGATCAACTTGGTGAAATTCATCATTATGAGACAACAGAAATTCGTAATAAACTTGGTATATTAATATTACAGGGTGGATTGACAGTAGACGCAGATTATACTTATAAGTATACTGATTCAGATGGCACCACTCAATCCGTCAATAAAGTAGTATCAATATCAAACATTCAATATGAAATTAATAAAAATGACGCAAAAAGATCAATAAACACGTTGAGAAAAAAATATCTTGGAGTTATTATTGATGACATGAAGCAAATAATGACTTATACTGATAGTTCTCAATTTATCAATCGAAAATTGAAAAGGGGTGATAATCTTAGGATTGCAGAACCGAGATAATTTTTGATGCTATGATACTGTGACCTTCTTTTGTGGGATGCAGTGTTTTTCCACGAGGTATGTCAGGTTCATCTAGATGTAGGTCATAATTATACTTGGTGTTTTTAGGAACAGTCAACAATATCAACTTTACGTCATTTGCTTTGAAATGATCAATTATTGATTGTCTGAATATAAATTCATCTGAGTCGCCATACTGCTCACTGTAATAATCTCTGTAATAGTCAATATACTTTCTACCCCTACCTCTACCAGGATTGATATTTTCCCATTTTCCGTTCAAATGAAATTCTGTCCGATTTTTGTAAGTCATACATATGACTCCTAAATCGTATTTTGTGATATCATGCTCTAAAGTTGTTCTCACTATTCTACGATTACTACACCCATGCATGGATAGGTCAGTATATTCAATATTCAGTTTTTTGGATATTACAGCAGCATAACGGTCATTTCTATTCTCTAAACCATAACCATAACACCAACTATCACCGTTGAAAATAATCATAAAAAACCTTAAGGGTAAAAAATACCCCGAAGTTTTTTTCGGGGTATTTTGTAACTGAAAGTCGATTTTCGTACAGGATTACTCCTCTGCTAATCGTTGGAAGTATGACAGTGCATCATCATCAGTAGATGTAGCACTTGCAGTCACAGGTGTTGGTGGTGCAGTTACTATCTCCTCCTCTTCTGTTGCAACCTCTGCTGCTACAGGTGGACGTGATGTATTCAACACTGCATTCAACCTCTTTTCAAGGTCACCATATGATTTGAATTGATCAGCAGCAGTAAACTCTTCAAGAGAATGTTGCTTCTTCCAGATCGCTTCAAGGGCATCGTCATCATCAAGGAGTGCACTGGTAGCAGAGAACTCAGATGAATCATAGTTACGATAACCTGCAACGTTCTTTGCTTTCAACTTAAAGTTGGCACCCTTCCAGAAATCAAATGGATCAATTGCTTCCTCGTCCTCAAACTCAGGTTGCATTGCTGCTGTGAGTTTGTCAAAGATTTTCTTACCAAACTTGTATAAGAATACTTTGCCTTCGTTCTCAGGGTTGGTAGGATCCTTTACAACATAGATGTTACTGATGTATGTAAGTTTCCTCTTCTGCTTACGTGCAAGGTCTTTGTCTGCATCGTTGCCACTGTTCCATAGCAAACGATTGTACTCAGATACTGGATCTTTACCACCAAGAGTAGTAAGACTGTTCTCTATGTACCAACCACCAGGTCCTTGGAAAGCATGTGACCATACCTTCGCCCATGGTAGTTCTTCACCGTCAGGTGCAGGTAGGAAACGGATGACAGCATAACCGTTACCTGCTTTATCGACCTCTAATTTCCATAGTCTGTCGTCGGCACCGTTGGTGCCTTTGCTGTTCATTTTCTCTATCTCGGTGGTCAACTTGGAGGTCAAGCTACCAAGGCGAGATTGTTTTTTTAGATTTGCAAATGTCATAAATTTGACTCGTAGTATTCGTCGTATTGAATAGATTGGTGGATTAACACCTTGCATACGCAAGTATAGTATAAACTACTATTTATATCTTGTCAAGCATCGCTTTAGCAATAATTTGATGTCCAAGTTTATTTGGATGACCCATCTTACATTTCGTATTTTTATCTGTTGTCAATACAAAATCAAACTTTAGTTTTGACCACGTATTAATACTGCATATAATAAGAGGCACACCTTTATTTGCACAATAACTTTTGATAGTCTCGTAGTGTATTTTTTCCTTCACATCAAAGAATTTTTTGTTTGTAATATTCATGTACCAATACTTCCAAAAATCACTGTGATCGCTAAACTTCTCACCAAGTTTTCTGATGTCTCCATCTAATCCATGCAACCACCTGCTGTAGTTGTTTGATGGATTGACTCTTCTCCAACACTTATCATAGTACTCCCCCTTCCTTATCATATAGTACTCAGTTCTGACTGGAAATGTCATCTGTATGACTGCCAAGTCATACTCCTCTATATGATTTTCAACTAACAGATTTCTGACTATTCTATCATTTGACCCACCCTTTATCGCTAGGTTAGTTTCTTCTGCTCCCAACTCATCACATATCAACTTAGAATATCTCTCCTCTTCTTGATTCTCCAACTCTTCTCCCTTTGTCCATGAGCATCCATCAAAATAAATTTTCATAATGATAGACCATCTATGTAATTCAATATCATTTGAGCATGTATAGCATGACCCTCCTCGTTAGGGTGATTATTACTTGCTCTTGGCACACGATTGTCAGGATCATTAAAGTATAAATCATATTTTGTTTTACATGATTGAAAACGTTTTTTCTTTTTCATCGTACCTAAGATAAGCGGTACATTATTGCACTTACAATATGATTTTATTGCAGTTGCATGCATTTCTTCATATGCAAGACCATATTCATCTTCGTAAATGTATTTGTAGTAATCCAACCATGCTTTCTTAGTGAGATCAATCGCCTCTGGTTTATCAAAAACCATAATTTTCTCACGAGGTGTGACAAGAGAAGTTCTTCCTCCAAAATTTGCATTTGCTTCAAACTTTTTTTTATACCTATCATAGTATTCATTTCTGTCAGGATACACCATTTGTATGATAACAAGATCAAACTCTTTTATATTTTTATGATCTACCAATAAGTGTCTCTCCATCATGGCATTACTACCACCAGGTTGTGAGATATTATATTCTTCTGCTCCTAATTTATTGCATACTATTTTACTAAAACGTGATTCATCTCTATTCAATAGTTCAGAACCATAACACCAAGATCCACCATCAAAGTATATTTTCATTTACATCTTACCAAGTATGGTCTTCGCAATAATCTGATGACCTATTTTATTTGGATGAGTGCCCTTTGCTCTGTGTATTTTCTTGAACTTCATAAGGTAATCAAAGTTTAATTTAGACCACTCATTTATAGAACAAAGAATCAAAGGCACATCTTTACTTGCACAATAACTCTTGATAGTCTCGTAGTGTATTTTCTCCTTGACATGAAAGTAATTCATATTGCATATCTTTGTATAGTAGTAAGTCCAGAAGTCTCTATGATGACTGAACTTGGTAGAGAATCTGTCTATACTTCCTCGTAGTAGTCTTCGTAGAGAATCTAAGGCAAAAGTATTTGATGCATCAATATACTCAAAGAAAAGACACATTACCTCTTCACTTATATTACCTGCTAAGTGTTCCTTGACAAGAGGTTTGTGACCAGATGGATTAATTCTTCTCCACTTACTATCCCAGTATTCAGTTCTTGTAGGAAAAGTCATCTGTATCACCGCATAGTCATACTCCTCTATGTTGTTCTCTACTAATAAGTTTCTAATGATTCTATCGTTTGACCCACCACTTAGTGAAAGGTTTGTTTCCTCGGCACCTAACTCATCGCATATTATTTTTGAGAATCTTTCTTCCTCAGGATTATCTAATTCATCCCCCCTTGTGTATGAGCATCCATCAAAGTATATTTTCATCAGACTCTTCACATTTTGATTTGTATGCCCACTCAGTAGTGTGTCCTACAGACCACTTGTCTGAGTTCTCTACCATATAATTTTGTGAACAAACTTCAAAGTCTGGTTGTTGTACATTGTCAGAGATGAGACTTTGATCCTTCCATATAATTCTATTGTTGGGTTGCAAAGCAAACTGTCCATTATCTAATGCGATACAATTAAATGACTTATGCTCTGGATCATCCTGACTGTAGTTTGTATTGAGTGTAGATGATTCTGAGTGACAATTGTCAATCGTGAAACAATACTGTCCCTTGTGCATCTGTTTATCCTTACCAAAGAACTCACACCTATTGAGTAATGGTTTCTCTATGACAGTCAAGTTGTAGTCAAAACAATCCCATATCTGTAGTGTGTCAAGTGGTAGTAGTTTGTCTGGGTCGTAGTCTGTTTTCCATACAAAAGCACTGATAGGTAACTTGTCAAACAGAGCACCATAATCATACAACAGGGTCTCAAAATACAGTGCTTTATGTTGAACACTTTTTACTGAGATCCATGTGCCAGGTGTTGTCTCACCATGACCCTTTTGATGATCGTATAGAAATTCTTTCCTTACATGTACAGAGAAAGGAGGGAGATTGTGTACAAGAAATGCCATTATGTAAGATTTTTTTGAACTTGTTCAAGAGTTTGTTTCATGTTGGTGAAAATAGTTCCCATGTCTGCATCACCAAAACCTAATTCTTTTGCATGGGAAACGATATAATCTTTCATCTTCTTTGCTTCTTTATCCTCTGATAAAGTAAGTCTTGTCCACATAATCTGTTGACGTTCAAGTAATTCTTTGACGGTATCAATATGATCAGACTTTGCCTCATTACTCATCATGGGAAACTTGAGTATGACATCATACAATTCTTTCTGAAGAGATGTAATCTCATTCATCTCAGATTTTACCTGATCTGAATCAAAAAACTTACTCATGACTCCCCTCTCATTTTATTCATAAGATACTGTCTGTACTTGTCTTTGTCAATATTTAGAAACGGTATGTACTTCCTTATCTTCATACCAACAACTTTCCACACGGGGTCTTTCAATTGCCTATCGTAGTCTTTACAATACCCAAAAAGTTTTTCGTAGACACACATCTCCTCTGCACTTATATTACCTGCTAGATGTTCTTTAAGAATAGGGGGATGACCTTTTGATGCATCAAAAAATTCATCGTATGTATATTGATCCAACAACTCTTCTGACTTTTGTTTGAAATGATAGAACAAACTTTCATTTCTTCTTTGCCACTCTTTGTAGACAGTCTCACCAGACCTTATAATATTACCTATCCATAATCCTTGTGGATTATCTGTGTCTACAAAATTTGCAAGGAAAAAATTCTTGATCTCAGGATCTTTATATTTCCTTGACATTTTTTCAAAGAAGTATCTATCTTTTCTTTTATAAAAAGAATCTATTTTTGCTCTTGACTTACCTCCATATTTTTGGTAGTCATACTTCTCTTTGGTGAAGTGATTTTTGTACGCAAGGTACTCTTTGTAAGTGTCAAATGGTGTCAATGTAGGCAATGGATTGCTCCTCAGATGGTAAGAAACTTCGCTCTTGAAGTTCTCTTCAAATAATTAAGATTCATAGCGTTACCTTTGAGTTTTTCTTTCATAGGTTTTGTTATGAGTTTGGATACAGATTCAATCTCTATACTATTCTCTTCACAGTAGTGACAGATTGCCTCTATGTAATTCATATCAAGGTTGTTCTGAACGAGGTTCTCTATGTCATTGGTGAATTTATCTTGACATAAGAATTTGTTCTTTAGAACTGCTCTCATTTCAGTTTTAGTTTTGGTTGCCATTTAGTTTGTCCTCAACAAATTTTTCGATGTACTTGACTAATAGTTTCATATACTTCATCTTATCATACTCTTCGTAAACAGTCACCTCTCCATTCTCACAAGTCATGAGAATGACAAGTTTCTTTACAGGTATGTTTGTTATCTCGTAGAACATACAAGCATATGCTGCTGCTTGTACAAAATAATTCTCTATCCACTCTCTTGGTTTAGGTTTCGCAGCAGTTTTAAAATCAATAATTGACAGCTCACCATTGTACTCTGCTATACAATCAACAGTTCCAGCAACACCTAACTCGTTACTGTATAAACTTTTTTCTAAAGCGTAAATATTATTTATATTTTGTAACACTTTTTTAGACTGAAGAAATAATATCTTACTGCTAGGATTATCTAAAACAACTTCCTCATTGAGTAGATGTTTTTCTATCAGTTCGTGTGTTGCAGTGCCTCTAGTAGTGGCACGTTTTGTTATTCTATTTGCCTCTGCATCACCAACTCTCTTTCTCCACTCAACAAATATGTGTTTGTTGAAGTGTGAAGTGACCGAGGTGATGGACACCATCGGTCTGTCATTTACATTGTAGTATCGAACTCCATCAATACTCTTCCTACTGAGGGTAGGAAGATCACATTCTACATGATTGAACATTACATACCTAGTTCTATTTTTGAGGTGATGTAACTCTTGACTAGACCAGACCTAACAATATCGTCAAGACCAAATTCAATTAGATCGAACTCAGGCATGCGAGTAATGATTCTTTGAAAATCAAGGATACCATTCTTCTCGTTTGTTCTTATCAAATCAGTTTGTGCAACGTCACCACAGAACATTATCTTGGTGTCTTCACCTACTCTTGTTATTATACTATCTAACTCATGAAAATTCAAGTTTTGTGACTCATCCACAATAACAATAGAGTTATCAAGTGTTGTACCCCTGATGAATGAGGTAGACCAGAAGGTGACACTTTCCTGTGCCTTAAGATTACCCCATAACATCTCAAACTCATTGTCTGTAGGCAACTCAAACATATATTTGACCATATTTTTATATGGTATCTGATATAGTGCTGACTTGTCCTCATGATCACCAGGTAAGAAACCTATCTCTCTCGTAGAGACTAATGATCTCACCAAGACCACTTTATGATACGGTGAGAGAGGATCAAGAACCTCTTTGAGTGCTTGATATAATGTTATGAATGTTTTACCCGTGCCTGCAGCACCGAATAAAAATAAATTTTTACCCTCACCATATGATGTAAAGGCATGTTTTTGATTAGGAGTAATTGGTTGGACATCAATCATGATGTCAGAATTATATGGTTTTTTTCTCTTCATTTGCTTCGCAGTCATACCAGTACCAACACTGATAGACATTTTCTTTTTACGTGGCATGTTAGAAGTGTGTAGTTTTTTGTGGTTTGACTTTTGAACCTGGTACTTGTGCTACTTTAGATAGCACTTCGTTCCATCCACCATCTGTCCTACTATACACATCGCCCGTGGCACTTACTACACCTCCCGATCCCTTAGACCAATCTTTATCCCAGTCGGGATTCTCTTTTCTCCATTCATCATACTCTTTCATTGTCATGGAGAGTTCTTGTGTCTCCCCTGTCTTCAGATTCTTAAGTGGGTATGTCGGCATGTGTTTTTGCGAGTGATTTATTTAGTGTTGCAAGGTAGGCAGCACCTATGGCGGTTCCACCATCATGTGCAATTGGCATGACTCTAAAACTTACGTCAAGTTCCCGTTGCAGCTTATAGTTTACCACACAATTTAGAAAACATCCACCTGACAATACAAGATTACGATCTTTATACATTTTACATAATTCAAGTGCTCTATTCTCCCATGCCTGTTGCACATAGTATGCTTCATGTTTTCCATACGCAGCTAGTCCCATAACTTTACCTGCATCTTCTTTATGAAACCCATACTTCTCACAAACACTTTCAAATTTTTTACCAATACCTATATCGTCTGGTGACCAATACTTCTTGTATAATAACTTCCATGATGGCACATCAAATATAGATTCTATCTCTATCATTTCCCATTGTGCTTTCTTAGTTTTTGAACCATTAGAGTCAACCACTATAGCGATAGCGTCATCATACCCTGAGTTGTAAAATGCTGAAGCAGCATGACACTTATGGTGTTGATCTCTGTAATCAAATATCTCTGCATCTGGAAATTTATTCTTTACTATATTTAAATCAAGCGATGATAATAATTTCTTTGACTCTTTTATCCAATCGGAGTCACAAATTGCTATAGCATCTATATTATGTGCATATTTTATAAGTGATCTTATGGCGAAGTCTCTTTTCTTTCTTGTGATTCTTTCTGACTCTAGATAAAAATCTACCTTACCATCTCTCATCACACATATAGATCCATTGTTTGATAGGTTCAACCCTAGGACTGAAAATTTTGCGGAGATTTTTTTCCCAGTTTCATGTAATTTAAAAGTCATTTTCCCCTGAGTTTCTGCACCTCTGGAAAGTAAAGGTAGTCTATTGCACTACACTCAAAGGTATCGATAGCATCATCAGGTGTCTCCACCAGAGGTTCACCTGCTAAATTGAATGATGTATTGAATAATAAAGGTGTCTTTGTAATTTGATAGAATGCGTCAATGAGTCTGAAATAGTTTTCATTATCAGTAAGACTCACAGTCTGTACTCTAGATGTTTTATCAACGTGTAACACTGCAGGTATCTTATCATAAGCATGTGGTTGTGCATTCACAGCGTACATCATGAAGGGTGACTCAGTAAGACCACCCATATCAAACCAATTGTGTGCATGGTGAAGTAAAACACTGCATGCAAAAGGTCTGAATGGTTCTCTATTCTTTACTGTATTGATTATATCTTTACCATTTGGATCTCTCGGATCATATAAGATAGATCTATTCCCCAATGCTCTAGGTCCTGCCTCCGATCTGCCTTGAAATATTGCTACGATCTTACGATCTTCTAATAGTTTTGCAACTTCCATAGAACACACGGTATCGCCTTCAATATCAGACAAATCGTATTCAGGACCCAAGTATAGAGAATCAATCATCGTGATCGTCCCAAGGGTCAACTAGATCTTTATTGGCAAAGAACCCTTTGTATACTCCATATCCTGTAAGAATAATAAGTATAGCGAGCACTGATATACCAAACGTAAAGTTTGGATTCAATGTAAGGTGTGGTATCAGAGTGTCATTGCACCTAGCAATTTTTTCTGGATCA